>Ga0208764_10000673_pt1 | contig 21885 bp, 19 predicted proteins | sample ETNtaG_18_FD_185762 | JGI IMG/M metagenome (GOLD analysis project Ga0208764, IMG submission 185762) | Marine microbial and viral communities from oxygen minimum zone, Eastern Pacific Ocean - ETNP201302SV91 (SPAdes) (version 2) | ecosystem: Environmental > Aquatic > Marine > Oceanic ... | reverse complement strand
TGGTATAGGAGTAGATATTTGGCCAGCAAGTAAATTAGTTTTAGACTCGGCTGTTGAAAAGGCATACTCAGGTAGTAAGAAAATTATATGGAAAGAAGTTCTTGCTGGTGAAAAAGCATATAACTCAACCGGAGAGTGGTTACCTCAGGAAACATTAGATGTGTTTCAGGAATATTTAGTTGGTATTAAAGGCCCTCTCACAACTCCTGTAGGTGGAGGAATAACATCACTTAATGTAGCCCTTAGACAAAAACTTGATTTGTTTGCATGTGTTAGGCCTGTTAGGTGGTTTAACGGCACACCTTCTCCAGTTAAAGACCCATCAACAACCGACATGGTTATTTTTAGAGAAAATACTGAAGACATATATGCTGGTATAGAGTTTGAAAATGGTTCTAAAGAAAATATTAAGGTAAAAGATATTTTGAAAGATAATTTCAAAAACAGATATGATAAAATCAGATTTCCTGATTCAGTTGGGATAGGTATAAAGCCTATATCTGTTGAAGGCACCTATAGATTGGTTAGATCTGCTATAAATTATGCTATTAAACAAAATAGAAGCTCTGTAACTTTAGTTCATAAGGGAAATATCATGAAATATACAGAAGGTGCATTTAGAGATTGGGGGTATAAGATTGCAAAAGAAGAGTTTGGAGCTGTAGATTACCAGGGGGGTCCATGGCAAGTAATTAAAAATGGTTCTGAAGAGATTATAATAAAAGATGTTATTGCTGATGCTTTCCTTCAGCAGATTTTATTAAGACCAAAAGAATATTCTGTTATTGCTACTATGAATTTAAATGGCGATTATATTTCTGATGCTCTTGCAGCAATTGTTGGCGGAATAGGAATAGCACCTGGGGCAAATATTAATTATCAAACTGGCCATGCTATTTTTGAAGCTACTCATGGTACTGCTCCAAAATATGCAGGACAAGATAAAGTAAATCCCGGTTCAGTTATTTTATCAGGAGCAATGATGTTAGAGCACTTAGGGTGGGATGAAGCAAAAGATCTTATTCATAAAGGGTTAACTAAATCAATAGAATCTGCTAAAGTCACTTATGATTTTGAGAGATTAATGGATAATGCTAAATTACTTTCTTGTTCAGATTTTGCTAAAGAAATAGTAAAAAACATGTAATTTGTGTATAAATGTCAAACGAGAAAGTTTTTATTTTTGATACCACTCTAAGAGATGGTGAACAAGTTCCTGGTTGTCAACTTAATACAGAAGAGAAGGTTGAGATTGCCTTAGATTTAGAAAATTTAGGTGTTGATATTATTGAGGCTGGATTTCCAATATCCAGCCCTGGTGATTTTAATTCTGTCTCTGAAATTTCCAAAGCAGTAAAAAAACCAATTATTTGTGCATTATCAAGAGCTGTAATATCAGATATTGATATGGTTAACCTTGCACTAAAGGATGCCAAAAGAAAAAGAATCCATACTGGTATTGGTTCTTCAGATATTCATATAAAACATAAGTTTAATTCCACTAGAGATAAAATTTTAGAACAAGCTATTGCAGCGGTGAGATATTCTAAAAGATATTTTGATGATGTAGAATTTTATCCTGAAGATGCAGGAAGAGCTGATCAGGATTTTTTATGTAAAATGGTTGAGGAAGTAATAAAAGCAGGCGCAACAGTCATCAATATAGCAGATACAACTGGATATAATCTCCCTGAAATGTATGGGAAGAAAATTAAATACCTTGTAAATAATGTTCCAAACATAGATAAAGCAATTTTGTCAGTACATTGTCATAATGATTTGGGTCTTGCTACTGCAAATTCTATTGCAGGTCTGCAAAATGGAGCCAGACAAGTTGAAGCTACAATAAATGGAATTGGTGAAAGAGCAGGAAATACATCTCTTGAAGAAGTAGTAATGGCATTAAAGGCTCATCCTCATTTGAATTTAGAAACAGGTATTAACTCTAAAAAAATTGTTCCTATTAGTAAAAAAGTAAGCAGGATGATGAATATGCCAATTCAAAGAAATAAAGCTATAGTTGGGGCTAATGCTTTTGCTCATTCTTCAGGAATTCATCAAGATGGTTTTTTAAAGAATAGAGAAAATTATGAAATTATCAATCCTGAAGATGTTGGATTAAAGACTTCATCAATTGATTTAACTGCTAGAAGTGGAAGAGCAGCTCTAAAACATAGATTAAAATTATTAGGCTTTAGTTTTTCTAATGTTGAATTAGAAACTATATATATAAAATTTATAGAATTAGCTGATAAGAAAAAATTATTACATGATGAGGATCTATATGATTTAATGAAAAAATATAATTGATGGGGAAAACTCTTTTTGAAAAAGTTTGGGATGAACATGTTGTAGATACTATTGATAAAGGGCCAAGCATTTTATATATTGATAAACACTTAATTCATGAGGTTACTAGCCCTCAAGCATTTAATGGTTTAAATAATAGAAAAATAAAAGTATTTAGACCTGAAAAAACTGTTGCAACTGCCGATCATAATGTTCCAACATTAAATCAACATCTTCCAATTAAAGAAGAACTATCTAGAAATCAAGTAGATACCTTAACTAAAAACTGTAGAGAACATAATATAAATTTATACGGATTAGGCCACAAGTATCAGGGTATTGTTCATGTAATAGGACCAGAGTTAGGAATTACACAGCCTGGTATGACAATTGTCTGTGGAGATAGCCATACTTCAACTCATGGAGCATTTGGGTCTATTGCATTTGGTATTGGAACAAGTGAAGTTGAAATGGTATTATCAACCCAATGCCTACTGCAATACAAACCAAAGACTATGCTTATAGAAATTGAAGGGGATCTTAGGGAAGGTGTTTATTCTAAAGATATTATTCTCTATATAATTTCTAAAATCAGTGCTTCAGGAGGCACTGGTTACTTTGCTGAGTATGCTGGATCAGCAATTACATCTTTATCTATGGAGTCTAGAATGACAATATGTAATATGAGTATTGAGATGGGTGCAAGAGGAGGTATTATAGCACCTGATAAAAAAACTTTTGAATATTTAAAAAATAAGGAGTTTTCTCCAAAAGGAAATGATTTTTATAAGGCTATAGATAAATGGAAAAATCTAAAAACAGATGTAAATGCTAAATATGATAAAGTAATAAAATTTAATGCTGAGGAAATTGAGCCAATGATAACTTACGGAACAAATCCAGGAATGGGGATTAAGATTAATGAAACAATACCTTCATCAGCTATTAATAATTCAGATGAGTCATTTAAAAAGTCACTTGAGTACATGGGTCTTAACTCTGGAGAGAAGCTTCTTAATAAAAAGATAGATTATGTATTTATTGGAAGTTGTACTAACTCTAGAATAGAAGATTTAAGAGTTGCTGCTAATATAATAAAAGGTAAAAAAATTGCTGAAAATGTCAATGCGTGGGTTATTCCTGGATCAAAGTCAGTAGAAAAAATTGCTATTAAAGAAGGCTTAAGCAAGATATTTGATGAGGCTGGTTTTGAATTTAGACAGCCTGGATGTTCTGCTTGTCTTGCTATGAATGAAGATAAAATACCTACTTCCAAATATTGTGTTTCTACTTCAAATAGAAATTTTGAAGGAAGACAGGGCCCCGGTTCTAGGACATTCTTAGCTAGTCCTGTTACTGCTGCTATTTCTGCTCTTAATGGATATGTTTCAGATATTAGAAAAGATAATTAATGGAAAAATTTAAGAAATTAAGTTCAAAATTAACTCCTCTCAATATTGAAAATGTTGATACAGATCAAATAATTCCAGCTAGATTTTTAAAAGCAGTTACTAGAGAGGGTTTTGGTGATAATTTATTTAGAGACTGGAGGTATGATAATCATGATAATTCAATAGATGATTTTATTTTAAATAAAATAGATTTTAATTCTCAAATTTTATTAGCTGGAAGGAATTTTGGATGCGGATCTAGTAGAGAACATGCAGCATGGTCAATATATGATTATGGCTTTAGAGTTGTTGTGAGTAGTTTTTTTGCTGATATTTTTAAGAATAACGCTTTAAATAATGGTTTACTAGTTGTGCAGATTAGGCAGAATATACTTGATGAAATTTTTAATAAATTAATTAAATACCCTTCTCTTACTTTTAATGTAGATTTAAATGATCAGAAATTTTATTCTGATGATGGTGTATTTGAAGAAAAATTTGAAATTAATGAATATAATAAGACATGTCTTTTGAATGGTTTTGACAATATAGATTACTTATTAAATATTAAAGAGAAAATAGTTAAATACGAAGAAGAAAAATGATTAATAAAATTGCTGTATTACCTGGAGATGGAATTGGACCAGAAGTTATGTTTGAGGCATTAAAGGTTTTAGATATTATTTCTGAAAAATCTAATGTCAACTTTTCATTTACTAAAAGTTTGGTGGGCTCATCAGCAATTGATGCTGAAGGTCATCCCTTTCCTGATTCAACAAAAAAAATATGTGAAGATTCTGATGCAATTTTATTTGGAGCAATTGGTGACCCAAAATATGATAACAATCCTAAGGCAAAAATAAGACCAGAAGATGGTCTCCTGGAAATGAGAAAATTTTTAGGTCTCTATGCTAATGTGAGGCCAGTAAAAACTTATGATGCTCTTTTAGAAGCTTCGCCATTAAAAAAAGATATTATTTCTGGAACAGATTTTGTGGTTTATAGAGAGTTGACTGGAGGTATTTATTTTGGAGATAAAGGAATTTCAGAGGATAGAAAATCAGCATTTGATACTTGTTCATATACATCAAAAGAAATTGAGAGAATCTCTCATTTAGCATTTAAAGAAGCTCTTAAAAGAAAAAAAAAGATCACATTGGTAGATAAGGCGAATGTATTAGATACATCTCGATTATGGAGAGAAATTGTTCAAGAAATATCTAATAAATACCCTGATGTTAAAGTTTCTTACTTGTTTGTTGACAATGCTGCTATGAAAATTATTACTAATCCTAAAGATTTTGATGTGATTCTTACAGAAAATATGTTTGGAGATATAATTACAGATGAAGCATCAGTAATAACTGGATCATTAGGGATGTTACCTTCTGCATCTGTAGGAGATAAAGTCTCACTTTTTGAACCAATTCATGGTTCTTATCCTGAGGCAGCTGGAAAAGGAATTGCAAATCCTATGGCAATGATTTTATCTGCCGCTTTGATGTTAGACCTATCATTTAATATGAAAAAAGAATCAGATATAATTATTAAATCTGTGGAGGATGCTATTAAAAATGAATGTGTTACCCAAGATATTAATAATAAAAATTTTTATTCAACTCAAGAAGTTGGTAATTGGATTTCTAAAAGAGTTAAAGATCAATTTTAACCTTTCTTAATAAATTAATTTTTGATTACTTACTTAATTTAACTTATTTTTAAATATGATTAGATTATTAATATTTATGTTATGCTTTATATCAAATTCTGTTTTTTCTCAAGAATCTGAAGATAAAACAAGTTTTGAGCTCTATCCTAATCCGGCATCTGAATATATAAATTTAAAATTCAGCACAAATTTAAGTTTGGATAATCATAAAATTTCTATTCATTCTCTAATAGGAAACCAAATAAATTTTAATAAAGAAAATCTTTCTGATAGTGAAATAAGGATATATTTAGAGGAATTTAATAACGGTTATTATTTTCTGATTATTGATAATCTACTTCTAGATAAAAGAAAAATAATTAAATTTTCTAAAAATTAATTTACTTGGTTTCTTGAGTAATTATTCTCAAATAATTCTCTATATTTTTTTGCTAAATCTGAATTGGGCTTTTTGTTATATGCTCTAGCAAGGGTATTAAGTGATACTAAATTCTTTTGAATTTCATATCTATCCTGAATTTTATTATCAAAATAATAATTTAATACTTCATCGGACCTTTGACTTATTATTTCAGCAATTTCATTTGCTAAACTTTGAGTATCAAAAGTTGCTTTAATTTCTAGATCTATTAGAAAGTCAACTAATTGCACTGAGAAGTGGTCATACATAACAGACTCATCTGGAATTAATTCAATGGATTTATTTATAACTTCAAGTGCCTTCTCATATTGTTTATTAGAGATCAAACTCTTTATTAATGTGTTAAATGTAGATCTGTAATTCATAATAAATCCTCTATGATCTTCTGAGAAGTAAGCATCTGGGTTATTAAGTTCTCTCCAGAATGAGTTATTCATAATATTTGAATACATTAATTCAGTATTTATTATGCTTCCTGAATTTGGATTTAAAACAGGAAAAAGCCTATATGCAAATCCTTCTTGAATAACATTTCTTTTAAGATCTAAATTTATCCCGTTCAGTGATGTGTTGTTAAAATAAATTGGTCTTTCCCAGTTATTAGCTTGTAGCAAATCTAAAAATGCTAAATCTTTCTTCTCTAGTCCACTCTTATTACTTTTTAAACTTATAAATAGTGTGTCTTGTTTAATATCTTGTAATTTTTCAGGAATTAAATTATCAGTATTGACTGATAACCAAAATGATTTTGATGGGATTGAATTGTAATTACTTGCTGATGTAGCCACTTGAATAGCCTTACTATTCCTTTTAACTAAGTTTATGTATCCTTTCAGGTTAATTGCTACGTTTTGAATTTTAGGATTATTAACATAAGGCAAATAATCATTAAGCCCTCCCTGAATATAATTATCTAGAGGTATAGAAAATATAATTTTTTCAGAATCATTTTTTTTAGACATCATCTGCTCAATATACCAGTCAGTATTAAAATAACTCAAAACAATCACTCTTACATCTGTCCTGAAATTCTCTACTTCTTGAACATACCAGAGCGGGAATGTATCATTATCCCCTCCAGTAAATAGAATAGAATTAGGAGCACATGAATTTAGAAGATTTTTTGCTGAGTCTACAGTCATGAATCTATCAGATCTATCATGATCATCCCAATTTTCCTTAGCTAGAATAACAGGAGATGATAGTGATATTAATGCTGTGAGAGCAATTGAAATATTCTTATTTGTAATCAATCTACTAAATATAGAAAAAATAAATAGTGACCCATATCCTATCCAAATTGAAAAAGCATAATATGACCCTGCATAAATATAGTCTCTTTCTCTTGGCTCGGTAGGAGGGCTATTAAGATAAACTACTAATGCTACTCCAGTTAAAATAAATAGGAGCATAACAACATAAAAATTTTTGTTATCTCTATAGTATTGAAATAATAATCCTAAGATTCCAAGAAGAAGGGGGATCATTAAATAATTGTTTCTAGCTTTATTCATTTCCAATTGATAGGGGACTTCATCAAAAACATTTTGTAATCCTAGCCAATTTGCATTTTGGATATCTGAAGATCTTCCAGAAAAATTCCACATGAAATACCTTAGGTACATATGTCCAACCTGGTATTTAAAGAAAAATTCAATATTATCTGAAAATGTTGGTTTTTGATTTTCATTTAGATTAGTTATTTCTCTGTATCTTTTTTTATGGTTTGGAGAGTTACTATACATTCTAGGGAAAATAGTTGATCTTTTAGGGTCAAACACGTATCTGTATTTTTTTTCTTTGACCTCATATTTCTCTTCACCTTTTTTATAATTCACACCGCTTTCTTCTTGCTTAATAACCTCAGCATCGAAGTACTGACCTTTAAAAAGAGGTCTGTTACCATATTGTTCTCTTTTTAAATATGATATAAAATTTAAAATATTCTCAGGATTATTTTCATCAATAGGTGGGTTGTAGTTAGATCTAATTAGAACTAAAGAATAAGAAGAATAACCAATTAATATAAAAGTGAATGCGAGTAATGAAGTATTTAAAATTGGCTTTTCTCTTTTTTGAGAGTACCATATAAGATATGCAAGAGATGCTATAAAGATTAATATGAAAAATATTATTCCAGATCCAAAAGGTAGCCCCAATGAATTGACAAATAATCTTTCGACAAAGCTTGCTATAGATGGTAGACCAGGAATAATCCCTTCAACAATTAACCCAACAATTATTAGCCCAGTTATAAGTGAAGTTATCACTCCAATTATAGAAGTGTTTTTATATTTTTTAAAATATACAATTAGAGCTAGTGCAGGGATAGCAACTAAATTTAATAGGTGAACACCTATGGATAGACCCATCATATAAGCAATGAGAATTATCCATTTATTTTCTAACTTTTTATTTTCTAAACCCTCCCATTTTAAAATTGCCCAAAACACAAAAGCAGTAAAAAAAGAAGACATAGCATAAACTTCTGCCTCAACTGCAGAAAACCAAAATGAGTCAGTGAATGTAAAAGATAATGCTCCAGTTAGACCAGATAGTATAACTAAAATAATATTTTTATTATTCTTAGGTGGGTAAATTTTAGATGTAAGGTGGGTTATACTCCAAAACAAAAATAATATTGTGAATGCACTTCCTAAAGCACTTAAAAAGTTAATTGATATTGCTATTTTCTCGGGATCACCAAATGAAAAGAATGAAAAAAATCTACCTAATAATAGATAAAATGGAGCACCTGGTGGATGAGGAACTTCTAATTTATTTGATACAGCTATAAATTCACCAGCATCCCAAAAACTTGCAGTGTCTTCTATAGTAATACTATAAACTATAAGGGCTATTAAAAAAGTTAGCCAACCAGATAAATTATTTAGTTTTTTAAAATCCATCATTAAATTAGAATATTGGCGAAAATAATTAAAAATATTATAATCATATTCTTAATGATTGAGTTATTTTGCTTTATGAGATTTTTATTTTTTCTTATTTTTCTTTTATCTAATTTCATTTCAATTCATCTTAAGTCACAGGATTCGACTAGTATATTAACTGATATTGATATTCAAATTGAAGCTACTTCTGCAATTAATAAGATGTATAATTATGAATTTGATGAGGCAGAGAAAGAATTTAAGTGGTTAGTTCAAGAATATAAAGAACATCCACTCCCTGTATTTTTGTTAGGCCTCAGTATTTGGTGGAAAATTGATTCATATTCGGGTTTGTCTGATAAAAGAAAATCAGAAGAATTTAAATCATTAGATAAAGAATTCTTAAGCCTTATGGACAACTCAATTCTCCTATCAAAGAAAGTTTATGAGAAGGGGAATAAAATTGATGGCGCATTTTTCTTAGCTGCTTCTTATGCTTTCAAAGGCAGGTTGCTATCGGAGAGAAGAAAGTGGAGAGCAGCTGCTTTTGCAGGAATGAACGCCCTTAAATTTTTAAAAGAGATTAGAAAAGATGATATTATGATTCCAGAAATTTCATTTGGTAATGGATTATTTAATTATTACTCGATATGGATTTCTGATAGGTACCCATTATTAAAACCTATAGTAGCACTTTTTCCAAAAGGAGATAAAAAATTAGGTATTGATCAACTGAATAATGCAGCAAATAACTCCTTTTACACTAGAACTGAAGCTCAATATTTTCTTGTAAGAATTTTTTCAGGAGAAAACAACTTAAACAAATCTTTATATTTATCTAGATATCTTCATAACACATTTCCAGACAACTCAATATTTCATAGAAATTACTCACAACAGTTATATAGAACCTCAAATTTATCTCTTTGTAAAAAAGAATCTCTTAAAATGATTAAATTTTACAGTAATGGAAAGTTTGGATATAATCATAATGATGCAAGATTAGCTCACTTCTTTCTCGGAGAGATTTTTAATTCTGAAAGAAGATATGATAATGCAATATTCCACCTTAAAACATCTTTAGAGTTCTCAAGTGAATTTAAAAATAAAAAACTTGGGTATACTATTTACTCAAATTTTCTTCTGGGTAAAATCTATGATAAAATAGGAAAAGATATTGAAGCTAAATCATACTTTAAAAAAGTATTAAAACTCACGAATAAAAAAGATAAATTAAATATTGAGTCTAAAGAGTATATTAAAAGGTAGTAAAATTTTTTTATGATATTCTTTGTAAAACAGAACATTAATTTATTTATTCACGTTTCACCAAATATAATTTTAACATGAGACTAGATAAAATTGATAAGAAGATCTTAATTATACTGCAAAGAAATGCTAAGATAACTAACTCAAAACTTTCAAAAGAAATTGGTTTATCTCCTGCACCTACTTTAGAAAGAGTTAGAAAGCTTGAATCAAATGGTATAATTAGTGGTTATCATGCAAAACTAGATAAATCTAAAATTGGTCTAGGAGTCAGCACTTTTGTTATGGTTTCATTGAAAGTGCATAATAAAAAAAATCTCTTGTCATTTCTAGATAAAATAAAAGATTTAGAAAACATTGTTGAGTGTCATCATATTACAGGCAGTGCCGATTTTATTTTAAAAGTTGTAGCCGAAAACATTGAATCTTATCAAGATTTGATGCTAGAAAAAATCAATGAGATTGAGGTTGCTGATAGTTTTCAGTCTCTGGTTATTCTATCTACTTTTAAGGATAACAAGGTTATTCCTATATAAAAATTGAGATGAAAAATATAATCCTAGATTCTAATGATATAACTAATAAGATAAGAAGAATCTCATTTGAAATTATTGAAAAAAATTATGATGAAAATGAAATTTTTCTTTTTGGGATCCTCCCAAATGGTAAATATTTATCCAATAAAATCTCAAATTTTTTGAATCAATTTTCTAAAAAAAAATTGAATGTTCATTTTCTAGAGATTGACAAAAAATTTAATTACGTAAATAACATTACTCCAGAGGTAAATAGTAAACTAATAAAAAATAAAGTTGTTATAATTGTTGATGATGTAATGAATTCAGGTGGCACTATAATGTGCTCAATAGGTGAATTATTAAATTATAAACCAAAAAAAATTCAAATAGCAGTATTAATTGAAAGATATTATAAAAATTTTCCTTTAAAGCCAGATTATAAAGGTCTTGAATTGAGTACAACAGAAACTGAACATGTAGAAGTTATGTTAGATAATTCACCAAAAGTTTTAATAAAATGATTTATATAGTAAGAAAAGAACATTTTAATGCCGCACATAAACTTTTTAATCCTTCTTGGTCAAAAGAAAAAAATGAAAAAGAATTTGGTGTTTGTTCTAATAAAAATTGGCATGGTCACAACTATGAAATTGAGGTAACATTAAAGGGTAAATTAGATCCTGAAAGTGGAATGTTGATTAATTTGAAAATTTTATCCAAAATTTTAAAAAATGAAATTATTGATAAGGTTGATCATATGAATTTAAATATGGATGTGCCATTTCTTAAAGATGTAATAACTTCCACAGAAAATGTTACTATAAAATTTTGGGAAATTTTAGATGAAAAGATCAAATCTTTGAATATTGACTGTAAACTTCATAAAATTAGACTTTATGAAACTCCTAGAAATTTTGTAGAATATTATGGTGAAAAATAGATCTGATATTTTCATTATTTGTGGAGAAAAGTCTGGAGATACTCACGGATCATTTTTAGTTAAAGAACTTTTAAAGATAAACCCTTCTTTAAAAATTCATTGTTGGGGTGGGGATATGATGGAAAAAGCAGGAGCTAAATTACTTCAGAATTATAATTCTTATAATGTAATGGGTTTTCTTGAAGTTTTTTTAAAATTAAATTACTTGTCAAAGAAACTGAATGAATGTAAAAAACATATACTTGAATTAAACCCTAGAGTAATTTTATTAATTGATTTTCCAGGATTTAATTTAAGAATTGCAAAATTTTCTAAAAATAATAATTTTAATGTGCATTATTATATTCCTCCAAAGGCGTGGGCCTGGAATAAAAAAAGAGTAAAAATTTTATCAAAATTTACTGATATGATTTATTCTATTCTCCCTTTTGAATTAGAATTTTTTAGAAGTAATGGTTGTGAAATTAAATATGTTGGAAATCCTGTTTTTAATCAAGTAACTAATTTAAAAACAAACAAAAAATCTTCTCAAAAGATTATATCATTATTGCCTGGAAGTAGAAAATCAGAAATAAAGTATTCACTACCTATTTTTATTAAATTATGCAAGGAGTTAAGTTCATTTAAATTTTTAGTATGTGCTGTAAATAATATTCCTAAAAGAGATTACAGTAGTATTCAAAATATAAAAAATGTTAAATTAATATTTGATGATACTTATAATTCAGTGTCTTCATCTGACCTGGCAATTGTAATGTCTGGAACTGCAAGTTTAGAAGTTGCATATTTAAATATTCCTCATGCAGTTGTTTATAAAACATCAAGATTATCTTATCTAATAGCTAAGTTGCTTGTAAGAGTTAAATACTTTTCTTTGACTAATTTAATATTAAATAAAAAGGTTGTAAATGAATTTATTCAGGATGATTTTAATATCGATAAATTAATTTTAGAAATTGAAAGATTGAGTGATTTAGAAGTTATATCTGAGATTCAAGATGACTACTTAAAAATAAAAAAAGTTATTGGTGTTAAAAATAGTTCAAAAGAAGTAGCTGAATCTCTTATTAAAAGTTTATGACTTCTTTTTTGTTAGCACTTCATCTATTATACCATATGATTTAGCTTCCTCTGATCTCATCCATTTATCTCTATCTGAATCTTTTTCTATTTCTGCATATGTCTTTCCTGTATGGTGAGATAATATATTGTATAAATCTTTTCTCAACTCTTGCATTTGCTTAAGTGTAATCTCCATATCAGTGGACTGACCTTGCATACCACCGCTTGGTTGATGAATCATAATTCTAGAATGCTTGAGAGCTGATCTTTTCCCTTTTTGACCTCCAGATAGTAACACTGCCCCCATGGATGCTGCCATACCAGTACATATTGTTGCAACATCTGGGGAAACATATTGCATCGTATCATAAATCCCTAGACCGGCGTATACAGATCCTCCAGGACTATTGATGTATAAAAGAATGTCTTTTTTAGAATCTACAGATTCTAGAAAAAGAAGTTGAGCTGTAATAATATTTGATATATTTTCTTCAATTCCCATACCTAAGAATATAATTCTATCCATGATAAGTCTTGAAAACACATCAATTTCTCTGAAGTTAGTTGGTCTCTCTTCAATAACTGCTCTAGTCATACTCTCAACCTTTTCAACATACTTATCAAAAGTTAGACCATTTATATTCTTATCTTTTACTAAATATTTTCTTAATTCTTTTTTATCCATACTATATATTTTTTGCTAGATCCTTAAATTTATCAAATGTTATTGATTTTTTAGTAATAGTAACTTTTTCTTTGATATGATTTAATATTTTATTGGATTTTATTTGATTGAAAATTTTTAAATAGTTTTCTCCTTTGTTATGTCTCAAATAATTGTCTACGAATTTGTCAATATCTTTGCTCATATTCTGCATACCTGAAGACATTAATTGATGTTGAATCTGATTTTTTGCCATATCTTCAATCTCTGAATTTTCAACCTTAATTTTATTTGACTCTATAATGTCATCAACAATGTAAGACCATTTAATTTGATTACAGTAACTTTCAAACTCTTCATTTAATAATTTTTTAGATGTTTCTTCATCATTATTATTTGATATCCAATCTTTCACATATTTATTAGGAATTTCAATTTTGTTTTTTGATAAAATTTCTTTTTCAATTTCCTTATTAAGAAAGAATTCAGTTTCTTTTAAATAATTATATTCAATAGATTTTTTTATTTCACTCTCAAATTCTTTTTTATTTTTTACTTTTCCTACTCCAAAAATTTTATCAAAAAATGATGGATTAAGTTTTGCAGGTGTTCTTTCTATTATATTTTCAATTTTAATTTGAACTTTTTCTGGAAACTTTTTCAGTTCTACAGGTTCTCCAATTATTTGAGATAAAGTATCAACTTTATTTTTAGATAGCTTTTTTAGATTAACCAATATTGTTTCACCTTTTTTCCTAGAAATAATTTTTTTACTTTCACTTTTGTCAAGATTTGCCAAATCTAAAAGGCCTTTTTTACTTTTATCTTCAAAAGTAATTTCACAGTAAACTGATGACTTCTCAGTTACTTCTTTTAAATCATTAGTATCTGCATATTGAGTTTTAAGGTTTTTAATGGTTTCCTCAATAGTTTTATTATCAACTTTTATAGTATGAAGATTAAATTTTTGAGATTTTTTAAAAGTATTAAGTTTAAAATCACTTAGATGACCAACTTTGAAATCAAAAATAAAATCATCAAGATTATTAATATCTAACTTGTCTATTTCGTTCTTTTCAGGTTTAGGCTCACCTATAATTTTTATTTTTGACTCTTTTATATAATTATTAATCTTTTCACTAACAATTTTATTAATTTCTTCTAATAGTACCCCTTTTCCATACATGTTCTTCAAAAGTTGAACAGGAACCATACCAGGTCTAAAACCTTTTAAGTTTGCTTTTCTTTTAAGTTCTTTCAATTTGTTTTCAAATTGACTGATATAATCATTTTTCTCTAGTATCAAGTTTATGTTTGATTCAGTGCTAGAGATTTTTGTTTTTTTAATTTTCAAGTTTATATAAATTTTGATTTGTGCGGATGGAGGGACTCGAACCCCCAAGCCTCGCGGCGCTAGATCCTAAATCTAGTGCGTCTACCAATTTCGCCACATCCGCTAAATAAGTGTGCAAATCTAGAAATAAATTATTTTAATGAGAAAATTTAATTTAAATTATCTTTATATATTTTGAGATGAAAAATAATCTAACACTAGAAGATAAGGACAATCAACTTATTCTTAGAGCCTATAAAAAGCTACTTAGACACTCTAAATCCTTTATTTCAAAAGATGACTCAAAGGATATAAAGAGAGCTTTTAGAATTTCTTTAGAGGCTCATAAAGAGATGAGAAGGAAATCTGGAGAGCCATATATTCTACATCCAATTAGTGTAGCTCAAATATGTGTTCAAGAAATTGGTTTAGGAGCAACTTCTATTATAGCAGCTTTACTTCATGATGTAGTTGAAGATACAGATATAACATTAGAATTTATTAAAAAAGAATTTGGAGTAAGGGTAGCTAAGATATGTGATGGACTAACAAAAATATCAGGAGTATTGTCCCCAGGTTCATCTATCCAGTCTGAAAATTTTAAGAAAATGTTATTAACATTAGTTGATGATGTTAGGGTTATTCTAATAAAACTTGCTGATAGGTTACATAACATGCGAACACTTGATAGTATGTCAAGAAGTGCTCAGCTTAAAAATTCATCTGAAACAATTTATATTTACTCTCCTTTAGCTCATAGACTTGGTCTATATTCCATTAAATCTGAGCTAGATGATTTGTATTTAAAATATACTGATAATAGAAGCTATAGGATGGTTTCTAAAAAGCTTAGTGAGACTAAATTATCAAGAGATAAGTTTATAAGATCATTTATTAGACCAATAAGAAATAAACTTTCTTCATATAATTTAAATTTTAAAATCATTGGAAGACCAAAATCAATCTATTCAATAAGCAATAAAATGAAGTCGCAGAAAAAATCTTTTGAAGAAATTTATGACTTATTTGCCATAAGAATTATTCTTAAATCAGAAATAAACGATGAAAAAACTGAATGCTGGCAAGCTTATTCTTGTGTGACTGATTGTTATCATCCTAACCCTGATAGATTGAAAGACTGGATTTCTACACCAAAAACTAATGGTTATGAGTCTTTACATACTACTGTAATGAGTAACTCGGGTAAATGGGTAGAAGTTCAAATAAGAAGTTTTAGAATGGATGAAATTGCAGAAAAGGGATTTGCAGCTCATTGGAAATATAAAGAGAAAGTTAAAATGAATACTCAGTTTGATGACTGGATAAGTTCAATTCGAGATTTAATTAGTCAAAAAAACTACTCTCCTCAAGAATTTATTGATGATTTCAAAGGTAATCTATACAATGAAGAGATATTTGTTTTTACTCCAAATGGGGACCTTATCACTTTACCAATAGACTCAACAGTACTTGATTTTGCATTTTCTATACACTCAGAATTAGGTTCAAGATGCACTGGAGCTAAAATTGATGACAAACTTGTTCCCATTAATTATAAACTAAAAAGTGGGGATCAAGTAAATGTAATTACTTCTACAATTCAAAAACCATCTGAAGATTGGCTGAACAAGGTTGTGACTTCAAAGGCAAAGTCGGCAATTAAGAATAATATTAATAGACAGAGAAAAAATTTATCAAGTCAGGGTAAAGATGTAATAAAAAGAAAATTCAAACAATTAAAAATAGATTTTGATGAAAACATTTCTAAAGTTTCAAACTATTTTCAATACAAAAGTATTATTGAATTTTATTATGATATAGCAAAGGGTTCTTTTAATCTCAAGAGGATAAAGGAATATATAGAACATCTAAAAAAAGTAAAAGACAAGCCTAAGAGTAGTATAATTGAGATTGATTTAGATGAGTCTAAATCAAACAGAAGAAGCTTAGATCAAAAAGATAAATTAATTGAATTTGAAGGTAAAAAAGATAACATTGATTATTCTCTCTCAAGATGTTGTAAACCAATACCTGGTGATGATATTTTTGGCTTTGTCACAGTAGGTGAAGGAATTAAAGTTCATAGGACAAATTGTAAGAATTCCCCTGAGCTACTTTCAAAATATGCATATAGAATTATTAAAGCTAATTGGTATTCTGAGTCAGGGATAGAACTTATTACTTCTCTCTCAATAGATGGTACAGATAGGGTTGGAGTGATTGATGATGTTACTAAAATAATATCATCACAACTTAGAGTTAATATGAAATCAATAAATGTAGATTTAAATGAAGGAATATTTGATGGTAAAATTGAGTTATTTGTATCTGATACCTTGCAATTATCTAAATTGATTAAGAAATTACAAAGTGTTCCAAATGTTAATAATGTTGTGAGATTAGATTTGTAAAAAATGGAAAGTAAATCAATTTTAAAAGAGGTAAATAAAATTCTCGATAAGCACTTAGAATTAAAGGGTCTAAGAAAAACTCCAGAGAGGTACGCCATCATCAATGAAGTATATTCTTTTGATCATCATTTTGATGCTGATGAACTTTATTCTCAGATGATAAATAAAAAATATAGAGTTAGTAGAGCAACTATATATAATACTTTGGAGTTATTAGTTAGTTTAGAGCTTGTTACTAGACATGTTTTTAAAGATAATCTAGCAAAGTATGAAAAGTCTTTTGGCTTCAGACAACATGATCATATAATACTAGACAACAATGAAATAATTGAATTTTGTGATCCTAGAATACAATCTATAAAAAACACTTTAGAAGAAATGTTTGATATTAAAATTAAAAACCATTCACTATATTTTTTTGGTGAGAAAAACAAAAAATAAATGTCTGTAGATGTACTTTTAGGACTTCAGTGGGGGGATGAAGGTAAAGGAAAGATAGTTGATTTCTTAGCCCCTAATTATGATTTTATTGCGAGGTTTCAGGGTGGTCCTAATGCTGGTCATACTTTGGAATTTGATGGGATAAAGCATGTTTTGCATCAAATTCCTTCAGGTATTTTTAGAGAAGATAAATATAATATAATAGGAAATGGGGTAGTTCTTGATCCTGTTATTTTTATGAAAGAAGTAACTCAGATTCATGATAAATTTGACATTCAGTTAAAAAATATTTTAACTATTTCTTCTCGAGCTCAATTAATATCACCTGTCCACAGATTACTTGATAGGGTTCTAGAAGAAAATAAAGGAGATAAAAAAATTGGATCAACTTTAAAAGGAATTGGACCAACTTATCAAGATAAAATTGGGCGTCATGGTCTTAGAGTTGGGGATGTTTTATCAGAATCATTTCATGACAAGTATAAACTTCAAAAATCTTATCATGATTATTTCTTAGACGGATATTATAATGAACAATTTCAAAATGAAGAAACACAATTTTTTGATTCTATAGATTTCTTAAAGCAGTTTGATATCCTTGATACTGAATATCTAATTAATAAAAATGTTGAAAAAAATAAAAAAATTTTAGCAGAGGGAGCTCAAGGCACTTTATTAGATATAGATTTTGGAAGCTATCCATTTGTGACTTCTTCAAATACAACAACTGCAGGAGCTTGTATTGGTTTAGGAATTTCTCCTAAGAAAATAGGTGAAGTTTTTGGTATATTTAAAGCATATTGTACAAGAGTTGGAGCTGGACCTTTCCCTACTGAACTTTTTAATGAGGAGGGTAAACAAATAGGGATTAATGGTAATGAATTTGGCTCAACAACAGGTAGGCCAAGAAGGTGTGGGTGGCTTGATATCCCCGCTTTAAAATATTCAGTCATGCTTAATGGAGTAACTAAACTCTATATGATGAAAGCAGATGTTTTATCTGATTTTAAAGAAGTCAAGATATGTGTCGGGTACAATTATAAAGGTAAAGAGATAGACTACTTTCCTTCGTCAATTGACTCAGAAGATATTGAGCCTATATACAAAACTTTTGATGGATGGACCTCATCTACTAACTCATGTAAAGATTATGATTCATTAGAAGAAAATTTTAAAGATTATATTAGATTCATAGAGGACAAAGTTGGAGTTAATATTAAGTTAATTTCATTGGGGCCTGATAGAGAAGAAACCATATACATTAATTAATCTGCATTGTATATTGATAATATTTTAGTTTTATCTAAATTTGCTTTTAATGTCTTTGTTGCTAAACTCCTTAGTTGTTTCAGATCCAACATCAAAATATCATAATTCATTAGTTAATATTCTAATTTCTTCAGATGGAAAAATAAAGAAGATCTCTAAAAGTAAAATTAATGATAAAGTAAGAAAAAAAATTGATTGTAAATCAAGTAAAACATCAATTGGCTGGATTGATTTAAATGCTAATTTTTGTGATCCTGGATATGAATATAAAGAGGACTTACAATCTGGGACTTATTTAGCATGTAGTTCTGGTTTTACTGAGGTTGTTATTAGTCCAAATACTAATCCAGTTATTCAGACTAAAAATGATATTTCATATATAATGAACAATTCAAAAAATGAATTGTGTAAAATATATCCATGTGCTTCAGTTACAAAGAATGGGGATGGTCATGAAATGAATGATCTGATGGATTTAAACAATGAGGGAGCAATTGCATTTTCTGATTCTAGAATTGATAACACTGAATTGGTTTTAAATACCCTATTGTATCTTAAACAATTTAATGGTGTATACATATCAAAACCTAGGGAGAGATTTTTGTCTAGCGGTCTGGTAAATGACAGTTTGAATAGTAATATTTTGGGTGTAAAACCAATACCATATATATCTGAAACAATAGCAATTAAAAGAGATATATCATTAGTAGAATATACTAAAGGAAAAATTCATTTTTCAGGAATTTCATGCAAAGAATCTGTGAATCTTATAAGGGAAGCTAAGAAGAGAGGACTCTCTGTAACATGCGATGTGCCTATTTATAATTTTCTTTTAGATGATTCAAAAATTCTTGATTTTGATACTAACTATAAAGTATTTCCTCCTTTAAGGTCAAATGAAGACATCCAAGAATTAATTAGAGGTTTAGAAGATGATACTATTGATGTCATTACATCAAACCATCAACCCCAAGATTATGATTCTAAGAATTGTGAATTTGAAAATGCAAGTTTTGGGATTATTTCATTGCAAACTTTTTATTCAAACATGCTAGAGCTATCATCTAAGATTTCTTTTGATAAAATAATTCAAAAAGTTACATCTAATCCTAGAAAAATTTTAGGTATAGATTCTCCAGAAATTAAAATTGGAGATAGAGCACTATTTACAATTTTTGATGATAAAGGTTCATGGGATTTTAATGAAAATACTAATTTATCAAAATCTTCTAATTCTCCATGGATGAATTGGTCATTAAGAGGTAAGGTAAATGGTGTCGTTGTCGGCTCTAAAACAAATTTAAAGTAAATGGGAAATATAGATTTATCTATTGTAATTCCCTCATTTGACGAGGAAGAATCATTACCTATTTTAGTTAAATCAATTTATAATAATTTACAAAATCAAAATATAATTTTTGAAGTTATTATTGTTGATGATGGGAGTGCTGATAATACATGGCATGAAATTATATGTTTAGAAAAAAAATATTCTAACATTACCCCAATAAAATTTATAAAAAATTATGGTAAGTCTGATGCGCTTGATGCAGGTTTTAAAGCGTCTTATGGTAATTATGTTCTTACAATGGACGCAGATTTACAAGATGATCCTGAAGAAATTTATAAATTATACAAAGTTATTTCTAAAGAGGGTTTTGACCTTGTATCAGGATGGAAGAAAAAAAGAAACGACCCATTGTCTAAGACTATCCCATCAAAATTTTTTAATATGGTAACTAGAATTTTTTCAGGTATCAAATTAAATGATTTTAATTGTGGTATAAAGATTTATAAGAGGGAGGTTATAGATTCTATTAATTTATATGGTGAGATGCATAGATATATTCCATTGATTGCTAAATGGAATGGATATAAAAATATAGGAGAGAAGGAAGTTAATCATAATAAACGTAAATTTGGAAAAACAAAATTTGGAATGGAGAGATATATAAGAGGGTTTCTAGACTTATTATCAGTAAGTTTTGTCTATAGATTTAAGAAAAGACCAATGCATTTTTTTGGAACTTTTGGTGTTTTGTTTTTCATTATTGGTTTTATTTCAGTTGGTTTAATTGTTTATGAAAAAATAAATAAAATTTCAGATAATGTACCTTTAGACTTAATTAGACCTGTCACAGACCAACCGTTATTTTATATTGCTTTGGTTTCAATTATTATTGGTGTTCAATTATTCTTAGTTGGTTTTCTTTCAGAGTTGGTAATTCAGATTAATTCTGATAGGAAGGGTTATAAAATAGAAGAGACTGGGGATGTCAAAAAAAGTTAAATATTCAGTAGTTGTAGCAGTTTACAATAGGCCAGAGGAGATGAATGAACTTCTAGAAAGCATTGTTCAACAGAGATTTAAAAATTTAGAGATAATTATAGTAGACGATGGATCTGAAAAATCATCTAGAGAAGTCTTTCAAAATTTTAGTGATAAACTAAAAATATCTTACTTTTATATAGAAAATCAAGGTCCTGCACTAGCTAGAAATTTTGGTGTTACTAAATCTGATGGAGATTGGATAATATTTTTTGACTCTGACTGTACTATACCTAAAAATTATTTTTTTGAGGTAGAGAAGTTTCTTGAAAAAAATAATGTTAGCTTTTATGGTGGACCAGATATGATGGATGAGAGTTTTACATATCTCCAAAAATCAATTAATTTTTCTATGACATCGCTATTCACTACAGGTGGAATTAGAGGGAGTAAGATATCAATAGATAAATTTCTTCCTAGATCCTTTAATATGGGAATAAAAAAAGATGCATTCGAGAAAGTAAATGGTTTCTCAGACATAAGGCAGTACGGAGAAGATTTAGATTTATCATATAAATTAACTTTTTCCGGAAATAAATCCGCACTTATACCAGGAGCTAAGGTCTTTCATAAGAGGAGAACAAATTTATTTAACTTTTTAAATCAGATGTTTAAATCTGGAAAAGGGAGGCATTACTTAAATATTAAGTATAAGAATACCTTTAAATTATTTCATATTTTTCCAACACTTTTTATTCTTGGATTTATTCTTAGCCAGATTCTATTTGTCTTTTATGGTAATAAGCTCGGGGAGATAATTCAGATCTTTTATGGAGTTTATTTCTCTTCAATATTTTTAAGCTCTTCTATTATGAACAAAAATCCTATTATTGGAATTTTATCAGTAATAACAACTTTCACTCAATTCTTAGGCTATGGAACTGGGTATATTTATGGTTTAGTTGAGCATGAAAAAAAATGAAATGATAAAAAAAATTATTCCATACCATATTAAAATCAAACTCCACGAATTAAAAAATATATTTAG
>Ga0208764_10000671_pt1 | contig 21914 bp, 22 predicted proteins | sample ETNtaG_18_FD_185762 | JGI IMG/M metagenome (GOLD analysis project Ga0208764, IMG submission 185762) | Marine microbial and viral communities from oxygen minimum zone, Eastern Pacific Ocean - ETNP201302SV91 (SPAdes) (version 2) | ecosystem: Environmental > Aquatic > Marine > Oceanic ... | reverse complement strand
TTTTTCAATTCTTCTAAGAAAATAAGGTTTTAATTTTCTCAGAGACAATTTGATATATTTATCCTTATTAAATTTAGAGTAATTTTTAAGTTCTAAAACAATTCCGTCCCAAACTTTTTTTTTTTTCTTCTTAAATTTTTTTTTTTTTATATCGTAAAGATCGGTTTTTCTATAAATATCAGAATAATTATTGATTAAATTTTCAAATTTGATTTGATTTTTATTTTTATAAGAATGCAAAAGCATGAGTTCGCTTATCTTCAAAACATAGTTAAGCTGTATTTTCTTTGAAGGAAACATAGATTTACTTATTTGAATAATAATTTTTTTCGGCCCATTGAGAAAATAGTTTTAGACCTTTTTCCAAGTTAGTCTTAGGTTTAAATTTCAAATGTTTGCTAATTTTTTTTATATCCGCATAACAACCAAGAATGTCACCAGGAGTAGGATTTGAAATAGAAATTTTTAGTTTTTTTTCTTTTTTATAAATTCTTGCAATACTTTTAATTAATTTTTTAATTGTTGTTTTTTTTCCTGTTCCAACATTATAAATCTGATTAGGATGTTTTCTGTTTTTAATAAGTGAAACTAAGGCTTCAACAACATCATCGATGTACACTAAATCTCTAAATCTTTTCAAACTACCGTTAATATTTATTTTGTTGCTGTTTCTAATTAGGTCCAAAAAAATTGAAACAATACCTTGGTCTGTCCTAGATAAATCTTGGCCAGGTCCATACACATTAAAAAATCTAAGAATATTCCATTTTATATTATACTTTTCGGAAAGTCGCATCAAATATCTTTCGCTAGCATATTTTGAAGTTGCATAAAAAGATTTGGGGTCACATTTTTGTATCTCTGAAAGTTTTTCCTTTTTACTGTCTCCATAAACTGTAAAAGTTGAAGAAAATAATATTCTTCTTGCTTTTATTTTTTTTGCAAACTTAACTATATTTATAGTACTTATTAAATTTAATTTTAAATCAGTCTCTGGAATATTAAAAGATCTAGGTCCAGAGGATTGTCCTGCTAAATGAATAATTGATTCAACATTTTTTAATTTTATCCTTTTTAATTTATCAAAATTTGTCAAATCACATTTTAATATTTTAATTCCTCTAACTTTATTTTTATTTAAATAAGAATTATCAATAACAAAGATTTCAAATTTATTTCTTATTTTCTCAATAAGTTTAGAGCCTATAAAGCCCAGCCCTCCAGTTATTATAAGCTTTTTTTTCAAAGGAATAGTTTTTTTCTTTTTGCTTCTTTAAGCCCAGTTAAAAAAGGCCTCATTATACTAAACGGTCCAATACTAATATTTATAAAACTATCCCATGGTTTTTGATATGGTCCTTTGACGTAGATAAATTTTTTTTTAAGGAATTTTACAACCTTTGTAGCCTCTTTTGAATTTTGAAATTTAATTAAAATATAATTTCCATACTGAGATCTGTTTTCAAGTCCAAGTTTTTCAAGTTTTTTCTTTAACAATTTTCTAGAAAATTTTATTTTAGCTACATTTTTTTTAACCACTTCATAGTTATCTATGAGATATTCTGCAATTGCTACACTAACAGAACTTAATTCATGAGCAATCCTAGCCTTAGAAAGTATTTTCATGTTTTCTTTACAAGAAATTGTATATCCGGCTCTGATTGATGGAACGCCAAAGGCTTTAGAAAATGTTCTTAGTACAATTAAATTTTTAAACTTATTCACTAGAGGCAAAGCAGATTTAGCTCCAAAATGATAATACGCCTCATCGACAACTAAAAAACAATTAATTTTTCTACATCTAGCAGCAATTTTTTTTATCTCATTTAATCCAAAAGTATTCTCTATAGGTTGATTTGGATTTGGAAGAAATAGTATTTTAGGTCTTAATTTAAAAAATTTATCAAATTCTTTTTTTTTAATACTATAATTTTCTGTATATCCTATTTTAAACAATTTAAGTTGAAAAATTTTAGAATACACTTGATACATTGCATAAGTTGGGCTTAGAACAGCAATCACATCTTTAGGTTTTGTGATCAAACTTAATAAATTTTTAATGCTGCCGTCAATTCCTGAGGTTAATAGAATTTGTTCTTCAGAAATTTTATCAAATTTTGCAATCTTTTTATACAAACTAGTAATCTCAGGATATGTACTAAAAAAACTAGAAGGTTTTCCTTTTAAAACTTGATGGATAAAATTTCTTGGCCAAAGATCTACTTTTTCATTTCTATCTAACCTTAAGCCTTTAACTAAATTTCTGCCTTCAGCTACTCTTTTCCTTTGAATATTTTTTAAGTGAAGATTGTTTTTTATAAACATTTTAAATTAATTGCTCTACAATTTTTAGATCTTTTAAGCTGTCTACCGCATGCGTATAATTTGATATTTTAACTAATTTAACTTTAAAATCATTCTCAATGACCCTTAACATGTCGATGGACTCGGCTTTCTCTAATTTTGTCTCTTTTAAAGAACTATATTTAAACAAAAAATCTCTTTTAAAAGGTATTACGCAGACCTGTTTAAAAAAATAATTTTTTTTAAATTTTTTAAAGTTCGGTATTACTGATCTTGAAAAATAAATTGCATTCATTTTTTCATCGCATGTCACCTTAATAGTATTTTTATTGAAAAGTTCTTTTTTACTTATGATTGGCCCCATAAGATTTATAACATTAGTTGATTTTTCACGCATCATTGGTTTGAGTGCTATATCTATCATTCGGCCGGTAATCATTGGCTCATCGCCCTGTATCATAACTACAATTTTATATTTTCTTTTTTTTCTTTTTTCTAAAATTTTTACTGCTTCACAAACTCTATCTGAAGCTCTTGTGTGTTTTTTGCTTGTCATAACAACTTCTTTTTTTATTGAATTTACAAACTTAAAAATTTCTTTGTCACAAGTTGCTGTCACTAAATTTGTAATTAATCTACTTTTAGTACAATTTTCTATAACTCTTTGAACCATAGGAATACCATTAATTTTCTTTAAGGGTTTTCCTGGAAATCTTGAGCTACCCATTCTTACGGGAATAACTGCTAGAATGCTCATCTACTGACTTTTTTTTTGAATAATTTTTCTACTGCTTGATTAATAATGTAAGTATCGGTGCTATAAGGTATGAAGTTATAACCTTGTCTAATATATTCTTTTAGTTTTTTGTAACTAGGATCAATCAAATGCAAACCACATGAAATTTTATGATTGTTGCAGCTGGTTTTTATATGTTCTACTGCTTTTTTGAATTTAATATTTTTAAATTTTCCTGGAATTCCCATTGAAGCTGATAAATCGTATGGTCCTATAAGAATACCATCCAAATTTTTAACCATTAAAATTTTATCAAGATTCTTTATCGCCTTAATATCTTCGATCATGGCTATTATTATTGGATCAGTCTTGGATTTAATATATTTGCTAAATTCTTTGCCAAACTTATTTGATCTTGAAAAACCAACGCCTCTTTTACCCTTAGGCGGAAGTAAATTAATATTTATAATTTTTTTTAACTCAAACTCACTCGATATATTTGGAATTATTATACCGTCTACCCCAGAGTCTAAAACCTGTCTACATATCTCTACATTTTTATTAGGCAATCTTACTAGGGTTGCCTTTTTTTTAATTTCAGCTACTCTCAACAAATTGGGTAAATCGCTAATATTAAATAGTCCATGCTCAAAATCAAAAGTCAAACAGTCAAAATTTTTGTTACATAAAATTTCTGCCAAATTAGGATTAGAAATTTGAGACCAAGAACTAATTACTGTTTTTCTTTTTTGCAATTTTTTTCTAATTTTTATTAAATGATTCACGTTCATTTTTTACAATTTTCTTACTTCTTTACTATATTTAAAAATATCTTTTTTAAAATCTGATTTTGCTGGATATATTAATTTTCCAGCTCTTGGCTTGAATGGTGTAGGTTTAATATCGTAGTGTCCTTTATTTTTTAAGAAGATTATATTTTTTTTCGAAATTTTAAACATTGTTGATAATAGTTTAAAAAGATAATTAGCTTTTATTTTTTTAGCCCCTGTTAAAGTTAAATACTTATTATCATATTTTTTTGATATAGACTTAAAACACAATTTAACTGCATCTTTAACATAAATATAACTTCTAACAGATTTTTTTGTACCCTTGTAAATTAATTTTTTGCGAAAAATCACATTATATAATATTTGTCTAATTCCATTATCAGGCCCTGCTCTCTCGCCATACATAGAACCGAATCGTAGAATTGTATAATTTAAGTTAAATTTTTTTTTGTATTCTTCAACATAATCTTCAGCAGCTTTTTTACTCCTTCCATAAAATCCACCTTCCTCAGTATTTGCATAAATAGTGCTGGCATGTATAAATTTTTTTACCTTGTATTTCTTTGCAATTTCCAATGCGTTTACCGTTCCAAGGATATTGTATTTAACTGTTTTAATAGCCTGATCTTTAAGCAAATCCATATCTGCAATAGCAGCAAAATTAAAAACATAATCTGAGCCTTTAATTGCTAAAGATAATTTTTTTTCGTCCAGAATATTGCCTTTTATCATTTTTTGATTTTTTTTAAGCCATGATGATTTTTTTAAATCAAAGATTGTGACTTTGCAATTCATCTCAGATAAAAAATCAGCCAGATGGGATCCGATAAAACCGCTTCCTCCCAATATTGTTATTTTACTCATTGTTTTTATACCAAATTTGATTATATTGATTTTTATTATCCACTGAACTTTTTTTCAATTTAAATTTATTTTTTACCAAAATTTCTTTGATTGTTTCAGAGTTGGAATTAAATTTTCTATCTACTTCTACCAAAATACTCTTGGTATTTTCAAGCGTTCCATCTAAGTTTTTTAATATTAAATATTCGATACCATCTACATCAATTTTTATATGGTCCGGTTTTTGTAAATTCCATAATTCTCTAAATTTTTTTCCCCCTATTGTAAGTAATTTATATTTAAAAATTTTTTTCAATAAATTTGCATCTTGATCATAAATATTTTCACTCAAACCTGACATTGCCCCTCCATAATTCACATTGGACATATTAAATAATTGAATCTTGTTGTCATCGGATAACGCTATAGGAATAATAGTGACTCTATTTTCTAATTTATTTTTAAAAATATTTTTAGCTAATATTTCTAAATTAAACACAGAAGGTTCAAAGCTAAAAACATTAATATTTTTCATCCCCGCATAACAGCTGTATAATCCTACATTTGAACCTATATCCCAAAAAACTTCATTTTCTTTAAATCCATCAATCCATAATAAAGTTTCTGGTTCTTTTGTGGAAAAAGATTTAACTCGATAATAACAGAGCCTATTAGGTATATAAAAATTCAGATTGATTTTGTTATGTGAGATTTTGATATTTTTATCTGAAATTTTTTCTATTATTAAATCAGCCAAATACCGACCTATATTTGAAATGTATAGAAATTCAATTAAATAGAATATTATTGAACTTACTATTTTTTTTATAATTTTTTTCATTTAGAAAGGAAGTTATTCAGAGTTTTTTTAATATTTAAATTATAATTATTATTTGAATAATATTTACTAAAATTAATGTTTTCACTTAAGGAAATTGTTTTAAGACAATCAATTAATTTTTCCCCGTCATCAACGTAGTAAACTGCTGAATTTTTTGTTTTTGTGTTCTCCTCAGCGAGGCAATGCTTATATCTTTTCCATCTATCTAGAAGAATCACGGGACATTGTGAACTTAAAGAATCTTCAATAGTTGTAGATGAAAAAGTCAGGGTTACAAAAGACTCATCTAAAGCTTTATTTATTTTTTTTTTTGAGAATTCAAGTTTTGGGAATGCTTTTTTTAAATTATCAAACTCATCATAGCCACGAGGATGAAGTTTTACTAGGAATTTTAATTCATGTTTTTTTGACAAATTTTCCAAGAAATAAAGATTATCTAAAAATTCATAATACAATTCATCACCAAGTGGACGAATACTCTCAAAATCTTTTAAGGTAACCGCGAAAAGAATTTTATTCTTTTTCTTTTTAATTTTTTTTTTATTTCCACAAAAAATTAAATTTCCAGTATTTAAAATTTTATTATAATTATTTTTTTTTAAGTCAAAAAATTCTTTTGCTATTATGGATTGCGAAGCATGAAAATCAGCATTTTTGCTTGTAACTGCCTCTGAAATTGTATCCTTATATATTCTGTCATACTCATCAAAGTTTTGAGCTAGAGTACCGTGGGGAATACATATTGAAGTAATGTTTGATTTTTTAGCTAAATCTATAAAATATCCGAATACGCCTTTACTCAAATTTGTAATCACTAATTTGATTCTTATTCTTTTGAAAAAATTATCAATTGCCTCAGACTGAGTTTTTAATTTTATTAAGTTTTTTTTCTCCTGTATTAATCTTGAATTGAGAATTTTGCTCAGATCTTTACCTTTATATATAAAATTAATTTTAGGCAATGTAATTTGAAATGAATTGTTGCTTTTAGTTTTTTTTAATTCAACGAATTTTACTTTAAGAAGATTATAAATAATTTTTTTAAAAAAACCGATTTTACCTAAAAGTGGAACTATTATTTTCATTTTTTGTCTTTGCAAAGACATCACTATCCTAAAAAAATTATAACCTAAATTTGTAACTAATATGTACTCTTTATTTCTTTCTAGGTTAGTGTCATTTACTTGAAAATCATATTCTTCATTGGAAGAGTAATTTTCATAAATTATTTTATTTAAAGAAGTTATCTTGACATCTTTAATAAGATTAAAAACTAAATCAGATACAAAAATATTTTTTTTTGAAAATTGATCATAATATCTATCCCAGCCTGTTACAATTATTTCATCTACTTTATCAGCAAATTTGAGTTGTTCGATTAATTCAAGTAGAAATGCTATTGAATGAAACTTGAATCTAACAAATGCTCTTAATTCTTTTTTATGACTATCCATGCTTATGTCTCCAAATTCCAAATCCTGAATTAATTTTTTTGAATAAACCAATGTTTCTTGATGAAATGATTTATTAATCAATTTTAATGGATCATAAAATTTAATTTTATTATTGATGCAATATAACTGTGTCGATAGATCTAAAGGTAAAAAAATTTTCTGTTTTTTTACTTTATTTAAAATATAGATTATTTCATCAACATTTTGAACTATACAAATACTTTTCGACATAAAAATCCAATACTTTGAAATTTGTTTATTTTTAATTTAATGATAATTCTTGGGTGTTTTTTCTTTTTGACAGATTTTATCAACTAAATCTTTTAACTTCGAATTTTGAGGATCAAAATTCATTTTAATATTTGTATCGTTCAAGACTTTAGTCCATTCATTAGATGAAAGTGACAATAAATACTCAATCTTCTCTTGAATTTTTTCTGGTTTTTTTCCTTTGTACCAAAATGGCCCCTCATCTGTAGGTAGAAAAGGCCAATCATGGGTTAAAGAATTTAAATTTAAGAATAAAACTTTTTTTCCCCTTGCCAAGAGTTCTGGACCTAAATTAGACGTAATACAAATTATAACATCAGATTTTTCGGCTAATTGAAATGAGTCTATTTCTTCAACATGAAAGTCGTTCAAGTATTCATTAAAAAATTTCATTTCATCTGCTTTTGATAATTTGTATTTTTTATCTTTTCTAATGGAGCTTCTTGCTACAGATAACTGTATATTTTTTTTATTTCGAAAATTATTAATTATATTTAATACGTAAATACTACAAACATCCTTAAAGCTCATATCAATCGATCTATTTGCGAAAGTATAGCTGTGATAACCTTTTTTTATTTTGTTTATTGTTTTGGGATCAAGTTTTCTAAATTCAGAAATAAACATTAAATCATATTTTTTTTCCTCAGAAACTGTAATTTTTTCATTATTTTTAATTGATCCGCTAATAATAAATTTCGTATCTATCACATTAAATATTTTTTTTTCCCACTCTCTGAAAATGAAAAAATAATCACATTTTTTTCCAGTAAGTTGATCCCTGCTTCTCTCAATATGGATATCCCAGTACTGTGAAAATTGATATGCAATCGTTTTTTTGTATGGAAATAAATCTTTAAATTCAAATATCCTCATGTTTAATTCATGGCCAATGGCGACTATAGGGTCAAAATCTCTAATTAATAATTTCCAATATAATCTTTTTATTTTTAATTTTTCATTATTTTTAAAAAAATAATAAAAAATTGACTTAAAAAAATAATAGAAATTTAACTCTTGAAAATTTACAACTGAAACTGTTCTATTTTTAAATTTTAAATTTGCATAGTTATCATCAAGTAAAAGGATCTCTACTTTTTTATTCTTTTTAAAAGAATATTTGAATTTTAATAACTTAATGATAATCATTTACTTTTCTTTGAATAAACTAATGTTTTAAATATATGTTTAATTATTTCATCTTTTGAAAATTTGTTAACAGCCTGACCAAATAAATTCAAATTTTTAATTTTATTAAAAGTAGGGTTTTTTTCATTTAAATTTTTTTCAAAAGCATATGGAATACCATAGCTATCAACTAAATTAATTTTATTTTTCTTCATTAAAATATTCATTTTAGAGAGACTATCTTTTATTTGTCCATCTAATTTTACTAAATCCTTTTTTTTTGGTGTAATTACCTCAACAGTCATTCTAAATTTATTTTTGTGATTGTTTTTTTTTTGAAAATTATCGTAGTAAGTTATTCGATAAATCGGAATATTTTTTTCATAATTATAACTATAAAAAACTTTTTTTCTAATTGAATTATTTGCAGTATAGTGAAAAAAATTCCAATACATATATTTATTTATTTTTTTTATTTTTTTAATCTTAAAATTTAAAAGACTCGATAAAATATTTATACCTCCAGTCCATATCAATTTATCGACATATATTTTTTTTCCATTACTTAGGCATAAATATTTTATTTTATCATTTTCTTTTTTCAAGAATTGTACGGAACAGTTGGTGAGTATTTTAATTTTTTTTTTTTTATTTTTTATGAGAATATTAAGAATATTATTGATACCACCACTTTTAGGATAAAAATTTTTTCTACCACTGACTCCTTCGTGATAATTATTAAATCCCAAAACATTGTTGAGATTACTATTTTTTTTTAGTTTTCTTGTAATCTGGGGGCTAGCTATTATAAATCTCTTGAGATTAAATAAGGAACCAATTTCAGCTTTCAATTCTTTCAAATTATAACCTGTATATTTTTTTACTAAAGGTTTAATTAATTTGTTGGTCAGTGTGCTGCCATAGTAATACTCATAATATTTTTGAGCATTTTTAAATTTTATTTTCTTTTTTGATTGAGATTGAATTATTTCTTTGAAAATTTTGTTAAAAGTTTTTTTATTAAAATTCGTTAGATTCGCGAATGAATTACTTTTACTCCATTTACCATTGAAATAACTGTCTTGAGGTAAAGATTTATATGAATGACAATATTTTTTAAAATTTTTAAATAAATCATTATTTATAACTTTTTTCTCAGTTTCTTGAATTAAGTGTGGTCCATGATCAAAGTAATAGTTATTATAAATTTTTGAACTCATCAAACCACCTGTATTATTAGATGCTTCGATTATTTTTATTTTATAACCTTGATCAGACAAAATTTTAGCTGATACTATTCCAGCTATACCGCTTCCAACTATTACAGCATTTTTCATTTTTTTCTCTTACAAACAATATGCCAATAACCTTGTATATAATTTGTTTTTAATTCAGAGTTAACCGAATGAGATAGAGATATTATTTTAAAATTTTTAAAAAAACTTTCTATCTCATTTTTAGAAAAAAAACTTGCTTGAATTTCTTTTTTTAAATTCATAGAGCTTTTGAATCCCTGTTTTTGTTTTATTCTTTTAAATTCAGTATGTTTTTTGCTAAAAAGGTGGGAAATGAAATAACCATTTATGCTTAAACCAAGATATATTTTTCTTAAAACTTTTTTTATATCTTTTTTTTTATTATGAGTTATCGACCCTCTGTCTAAAATTAAATCAAATTTATTTTTTGAGATTTTATATTTTGTAAAATCTTTAAAAACTAAATTACACTTGTTTCTTGGCAGTATTTTATTAGCTATTTTAATAGCAGACTTAGAACCTTCTACTCCGGTAATATCTTTAAAACCAAAATCTAAAAAAAACCTTAGATTATTTCCCGTACCACACCCCAAATCTAAAACTTTTTGTTTAGATGCAGTTTTTTTATCAAATAAATTGCTCACTGCAGATACAACTGCATCGAAAGGATATTGGTTTATTTGTTCCTTTTTTTTATAAATTTTTTCCCACTGATTATCAAAAGACATAAAAAAATTAATTCACTAATTTTAAAGAATAATACGGAGTTACTTCTCCACCGAACTTCATTTTTGAAACCGAATTCCTAGGGCTATTTATTCCTTCAAAGTCAATTTTTTCAACACCAAGTTTGGATAGTTGTAAAATTGAATTAAAAATTTGATACACACCATATAAGTTTTTGTTATCACCTTTTTCATTTCTTCCGCTGTGTAAAAAAATTGCTTTATCATTAATAATGCCAAATAATGTCATAGAAAATGGATTACCCGATTCAAAACCAACATACATTTTAATTAATTTTTTTTTGTGCAAAATTTCAAAAGATTTAAAAATTTTTTGATAATAATCCAAATTTATTTTTTTATTATGGAGGCTATACGATTTTTCTTTAAGCTTAAAAAAGATCTCTTTTGAAAACAACTCTTTAAATAAATATTTTTTTTTTAATGAGTTTCTTATTTCCCTTCTGTTAGTCTCAGAGGAGTCAGTATAAATTTCTTTTTTTTCAAAATTGTTAATGCTTAAATTTTTAATATCACTTATTAAGGTATATCTAACATTGGTCAAAAATTTTTCTTTGTAATCAGGAAAGCCAAACCATGAGAATGGCCTTAGATCGCTTGTATACATGTCAAAAGATATATTTATCTCACTGAAATTTTTTACTAAAAATTTTTGAATAGCTTCGTTTACAATAAATTGATGAGAATTAATTGATGCCTTTTTTGAGTTTTTAAAATATTTATAATTAATTGGTGTATAAATTAAATGCTTAGGTAAAACTATTTTTTTACCTTGTATAATTAAACAAAATGAAGCAATTTTTTCTTTTTGTTTGTATACAAAATATTTTTTATTATTTTCCAAATTTAACATATCTGATAAAGAATAAAAATTTTTATTCACACTTTGGAATACAAAATGATCCCATTCAGTATCGGAGTCGCATTCTTTAATTATCAAGTTATTATTTGAATTCATTAATTATAAATAATCTGAAATATTTTTAAATAAAGTTTAAAAAATAAAACTTTTCTTTAAAGGGGTGCCTTTGAAAAGAGACTTTGTAAATTTTTTTCCAATAATCTTTTTGAAGTATTTAGGTTCCAAGCCTTTTCCTGGTCTGATTATTTTAACATTATTATGACTTACTATTTCTCCTCTTAAAACATCTTTAATAACGTAAATAGATCTTTTAAATATTAATGATTTTTTTTCATTTTTACTTGGCCCTAAATATTCATTTCCTAATGCACTCCAAGCATTATTCGCCTCTGTTACTAAAGTTTTAAATTCGATTGGATCAAGTGAAAATTTTTCATCAATACTTCCGTCACCTCTTTTAAGCACGATATGTTTTTCAATAATAGTTGCACCTAAAGATATGCTGGCAACGGCAGCTCCGATTCCAATAGTGTGATCGGAAAGGCCCGTCTCACATTTATATTTTTTTTTCAAATTTTTTATTGCATTAAGATTACTTTCCCTTGGATCGCTTGGGTAAGCGCTAGTACATTTTAAAAGTGCAAAATTATTGTGCTTATATTTTCTAAGAATTTTTACAACTTTATCAATATCGCTAATTCTTGCCATCCCGGTAGAAATAATCATTGGTTTTTTTGTTTTAGCTACTTCTTCAATTAAGGGTAAATGATTGTTTTCAAAAGATGCAATTTTATAAGCAGGGCAGTTTAACTGTTCTAAAAATTTTAATGAGTTTAAATCAAATACAGAACTAAAACATATTAAGTTAAGTTTTTTACATAATTTAAATATTGGCAGATGCCATTGTTTTGGAGTCTGTGCTTCCTTATAAAGATCATAAAGTTTTTTTTTATACCATAAACTTTTACTATCATTTACCACAAAATCTGAATTTTTTGAGTTAATCGTCATTTCATTAAGTTCAAAAGTTTGTAATTTAACAGCGCTCACACCTGCTTTACGTGCCTCTTTAACAATCCTTAAAGCTCTTTTTAAGGACCCTTTGTGGTTCCCAGAAATTTCAGCAATTATGAAAGGTCGATCTTTTGAACTGATTTTTTTACTTTGTATAAACATAAGTATTTATATTTTTATTTTTATTTTTTAATTTAAACCCTGATTTAATTAAAGTTTTATTTGAAGATATATTTTTAATATAACTTTTTGCCTGAATTCTAATTTTAGAATTTTTCTTAATAATTTTTTTTAAAGCAGCAATAATCATTTTGCTTCCTAAATTATGACCTCTTCTACTCTCGGATATCAGATAACTTAAATTATAATATTTATTTTTTTTTTCAAATCTAACAACGCCATAACACTTTGACTGATTAATAAATTTCCAAAAGAAGCAATTTTTTTTATTTAAAATATTTTTGAACCATGTTTTATGATTTTCATAATCTATATTTGATTTATTGAATGACCATTTTCTAACTGTTTTCTGGTTAGAAAGTTCAAAAATTAAATTTAAATCAGCTGCTTTAACTCTAGATAAAAAAAAATATTTATTTTTCAATTTTTTTAAGCAAATTTGAAATTTTTTCGTCTTGGGAATTTATATTTTTAAGTATTTTTTTTGTTTCTTTTGGTGAGGATCTCATTGCTAATCGGAGAATATTCATCCAATTTATATTATTTTTTGATCTCGCCTTCTCAATATTTTTTATAATTTTCAGAGTATTATTTTTTAATTTTTTTGACATTATTTTTCTTAATCAATTTTTGCCATTTTTCTTTAACTGGTTTTTTTGTCATTGAAAATATCTTAGCAATAGTAATATAGTCCTCAATGGTATCTAATGACAACTTTTTATTTGTATAATATTTTTTATAATTAAGATTTTTACCAACATATTTAGTATTAATTTTATCTCTCGCTAAGGCAAGAACTACGTGTTCTTTATCATTTTTTGACAAATTTTTATTTTTTAATCTTTTTAGGTATTTTGATTTAAATATTTGTACAGCCAGACCAAAAGGTAGATGAAAATATCTGTCATGAGTACACATATATTCTCTGTTTAGCTTATGGAATATTGAAACCATTTCTTTTATAAAATTTCCATCAGGAAAAGGATTGTCTGCAGTGGCTCTAACTATTAAATCATCGTCTTGCATATTTTTTGAAACTTGAATATATCTACTCAAAACATTCTTTTGATTTCCTCTGAAAACTCTTATCCCATTATTCTTTAAAACTGCGCATAACTCATCATCAGTTTTATCTTTTGGAATAACAGCTACAACGGGATAGCCGGTATTTGACAGCCTTTTCGCACACAAAACCGCTAAGGGTATATTTGCTAATGGCAAAAGTGATTTGGCACAAAGCCTAGAGGACATTGTTCTAGCTTGTAATATTATTTTTAAATTTTTTTTATTTTTCAATTTATTTAACTAGTTTTAATAAACCTGACTGCTTCAGCCTTTTAGAAATATTACTTACTTCAAATATATCTAAATTGATTTTCTCTGATAATTTAAGTAAATCAGTTTTTCCGTCAGAGAGGAATAAAATATTAAGAAGATGTTTGTCATAATCATAACTCTTTTTGAAACTAATTGGAGATCTCAAATTATAATCACTTAGTTTAGGTTCACACAACAGCTTATAACTATTTTTGTATGTCTGATTTATTTCAATAATTTCTATAGTTTTCATTAAAATTTTATAAGCTCCATATAATCCTTTTTCCGAAATAAAATTTAAGTTATCAAGGGAAGTGTGATATTCAGGATAGGTTCCATATTTGCTGCGCATTATGGAACAAATTGGCAAATCTACACCTGGGCTACAAAATTGTCTCTCGTCACTACCTCTTTCTAAAAAATTAAATGTTTTAAATTTTTTTACATAATTTTCTAAAGCATATCTTGCAGCCCTATCTGATAAGGTATTTCCTTCTTTTGAGTTTAATAGAGAATAATTTTTATCATCACCGACGCAGACCACAACAAATCCAGCCTTGACATTTTTTTTAAGATTTGATTTGTGAAGATGTATATATGCTATTGAACCTATAGTTTCAGGTATAAATATTATTCTATAAGTATACTTTCTGCCTTTAAGACCTTTAATCCATTGAGCTAAAGCGGTTGTAACAACTATACCAGATGTCTCATTGTTTCCCATTGATGGATGGCAAATATTAGTTGAGATAAGTATTTCTTTTTTAGTTTTTCCAGGAACTATTATTTCTCCATAATTAAGAACTCCTTTTTTAAATTTGCTATCTATATAAACGCTATAAGTTTCATTTTTTAATTTTTTGAATTGATTGTGCGAGATACAAAAACCCCAGTGTTTTGCATAATATGAAGTAATATAGGGTATTGCTGACGGTTGATCAGGTAAAGTATACAAGTTTTTTTTTAATTCATTCAGTTTTAATTTTTTATTAATTGGAGACGAATAACCAACAATATGTAGATTATTGTCTTTGATATTAACTATTTTTTTTCCTTTTGCATTTTTAATATAAGCGTCTTTAATTATCCACTCATTCGGAATCTGCCATCCAAAAACTTTTTTTCCAGACCTTATACTTTTTATTTTAAGACCAGGAATTTTATCTTTAATAAAATTTAAAGTTTTTCTGTTACCCTCGCCAGTCAAACTCCTATGGATTGGATATATTTCTTTAGCCCAGCCGTATAAAACTTTACCGTTAATCATGATACTTTTTTTCTAATTAAATGTGCTACTTTATTTATATCTTTTTTTTTAAGGTTGTAGAAAATTGGTAGCGAAACAGCTGACTCATAAAATTTTACTGAATTTGGAAAATCATTTTTTTTAAATTTAAATTTTTTTTTATAATAAGGCTGCATGTGTATTGGAAAATAATGAACTTGTAGATTAATGTTCTTCTTTTTAAAATAACTTATAAAATTATTTTTATTGAATTTTTGTCTCTTAAAATTAATTTGTATAGGAAATAAATGAAAAGAATGATCAATATTCTCTTTAATGGTAGGTACTTTTAAATTTTTAATATTTCTAAATCTTTGAAAATAAATTTTTGCAATTTTTTTTCTCTTAATTAAGAATTTTTCTAATTTTGCTAATTGTGATATACCTAAAGCGCACTGAAAATCAGTTATTCTATAATTGTATCCTAAGTACTTCATTTCAAATGGCCAATTTTTATTGAAAGATTTTTTTCTAATATTTACAAGGCCATGATTTCTCAAGATTTGAATTTTATTATATATTTTTTTACTGTTTGTTAATACCGATCCGCCCTCACCGGTAGTTATATTTTTTACTGCATGATAACTGTGAATAACAACATCAGCATATTTAGCTGCATATCCAATATCTTTAAAATATTTTGCACCAATTGCATGACAATTGTCATTGATTAGATAAAAATTATATTTTAAAGATAATTTTTTTAAACTTTTCCAATCACACGGGTGACCAGCATAATCAGTAGCGATGACAGCTTTAACTTTTTCATTTTTTTTTCTTAAACTTTGAATTTTTTTTTCTAATTTTTTTGGATCTAAATTTTGTGTTTCAGTCTCAATATCGACAAAAACAGGTTTTGCTCCACAATAATTAACTGCATTAGCACCAGCTAAAAATGTTAAAGGTGAAGAAATAATTACATCTTTATTTTTAAAGCCCAGTGAAAGTGCGGTTAAATGTAAAGCAGCGGTTCCACTAGAAACTACCGAACAATATTTACATTTAAATTTTTTAGAGAGTTTTTTTTCAAACTCTTTTATTTTTAAGCCCTGGGTAATTCTTGGCCCTTTTAAAGTTGATACTACAGACTTTATATCGTTAGCATCAATATGATGCGAATTATAGTTTATTGATGACATTGTAATAAAAGTTTATGCGAAAGTTTTTTTGTAAAGCATTTGAGCAATTTTAAAGTCCGTCTTGTCATTTATATCTGTGCTTTCAAGTTTGTTTAACACAATAAATTTTGGTTTTTTTCCTACAATATTTTTAAACTTAATCATATTTTTTCTTGATATTATGTTGATACCAAATGTGAGAGAGAAATAATTATTTGGTAAATCTTGAGAGTTTGGTGCTTTTATTGAATTATAATTTAAAGATTTATTATCTTTCCAAATAAAACTTTTTAAAATTGAAACTGTATTTAAGCTATCATATTTATATTTGGTAGATTCAAATTTATTCAAAAATAAATTATAAGTTTTTTGTTTAATTATCGGTGAAGTGCAAGGGCAATACATTAAATAATCACCATCGATACATCGAGCTAAGTTTTCAAAAAATTTGCTACCTGAACATGAGGAACTTGCAAAATATTTTTCTCTTGCATGAAAAGATATGTCATATCTTTTAGAAATTTTTTTTGCGAGTTCTGAGTCAGAACTAACAACGATTTCGTCAATGTTCTTGACTTTCTTTAATTGTTCAATTTTTAATTCTAAAAGAGATTTTCCCTTAAAAAAATTAAGAAAATTTTTATTCTTTATTCTTTGAGAATTTTTTCTAATAGGAATTATTGCAACTATTTTTTTTTTATCCATTTTGAAAACTGTCAAGTCTTCTTTTCAAAACTTGTATTCTTAAAGAACTATCGTTTTTCAATTTAAATTTTTTCGATTTTAGTCTTTTTTGTTTAAATTTCATCCAATCTATTTCAAATTTAAATGCATTTATAATAAGACTCTCGAAATTATCTAAGACCTTGTCACTTAATTTTATTACAACATTCCTCGTTTCAACTCTATCAAGTAGTTTTTTTTTAAATAATTTTCTTATAAAATTCACAGAATGCGGGGTTAATGAACCTCCCATATTAACAACCATTTTTCTTTTTTTTATCTTTTTTGACAAATGTAATACCAGTTTATAAATTTTATTTGAGTCTACTGCAGATTTTTCTAAATTGATTGAACCTGCCAAATCAGATCTGCCTATTACTACTCCTTTTAATTTTCTAAAACTTTTTGAGTTCATTATTTTTTTAATATTATTGAATGCCTGTATGCTTTCTAAATTAACATATAAATCCTGCCTATTGTTTTTAGACACTATCTGTATAAATTTTCGTAAAGCATAATCAGACTCGACCATTGGTGCTACAACAGCATTTACATTTAATTTTTCGCAAAAATACATATCATTTTTAGCTTCACAACCTCCAATCTTTACGTTGAATTCTAAACCAGCTTTACGAGTAATACGTCTCATAATTTTTAGATCATCAAAGCTTGCTCCTTCGTCTTCTAAAGATTGCTTTACAGCAACCACATTTAGTTTTTTTAAATATTTTAAATGATTGACAATTCTTTTCATAAAGAATTCTATTCTGCGTAATGTCTTTTAATAATTTTTTTAATCTCTTTTATTGAGAGAAATTTTTTATTATTTTTACTACTATAATTAAACTTTCTTTTACATTTTTTTCCGCCTTTAAGCTGTAATGTTTTTGATAGATCAAAATCACCAGGATTATTTAAGTTAAAATCTGAGGCAATTACAAAATAGTCTTTATACTCATAAGTACTCAAAGAATCTGTTTCTGTTATCATTTCCTCATGAATTTTCTCTCCAGGCCTTATTCCTATTATTTTTGTTTTTGTATTGGGATCTATAGCTTTTGCTAAATCAATAATTCTAATGGATGGAATTTTAGGTACAAATAGCTCTCCACCGACCATTAATTTTAAACATTTATTTACGAATGCCACGGCATCTTCTAAGGTTATATTAAACCTTGTCATCTCTTTATCTGTAATGGGAAAAACACCCTCATTTCTACACTTTAAAAAGAAAGGAACAACTGAACCCCTGCTATTCATAACGTTTCCGTATCTTACAACCGAGAACTTAACATCTTTTGTTCCTCTAATATTATTTGCTGACAAGAATAACTTATCTGATGCTAATTTTGTGGCGCCATAAAGATTAATTGGAGCTGCCGCTTTGTCTGTGCTTAAGGCAATTACTTTTTTAACATTTCTCTCTAAAGCTGACTCTATAACATTTTGGGCACCTAAAACGTTAGTTTTAATAGCTTCGAACGGGTTATACTCTGCTATTGGAACTTGTTTTAAAGCTGCCGCGTGAATTACATAGTCGACTTTTTCCATAGCTAATCTTAATCTTGAGTAATCTCGTACATCGCCAATAAAAAATCTTAAATTCTTATTCTGTTTTTCACTGAATCTATTTTTCATCTCAAATTGTTTTAATTCATCCCTGCTATAAATTATTATTTTTTTTGGGCTATGAAGTTTTAAACAATTTTTTACAAATTCCTGACCGAAAGAGCCAGTACCTCCAGTAACTAATATAGTTTTGTTCTTAAACATCATGTGTTTTTAAATTTATTCTATACATTTTTTTTTAGTTATACAATTATTTAAACACTGCAAAATGGTGAATTGTATTTAAGTCTATTTTCATTTTTTTAAGTTTTGAAATAAAGTGTTTATATACCATAACATTTTGATGGCATATCAAATTTAAAGAATTATTGAATTCTTTTTTTTTTATATTTTTAAATAAAAATATTTTTTCATCCATAACATACTTTCCAGAAATATTTTTATCTTCATCAATAATTTTGTTTATTTTAATACTCTTTTCTTTAAAAAATTTAATAGCTGTTTTACTTAACCAATCAGAACAAAAAATATTTAATTTATAATTTTTTTTATTTTTTATATACAAAATTTTATTTAATTTATGCTCGAATTTTCTTTTAAATTTTTTATAATTATAATTTAAAATTTTGTGTCTATTTAATAATGCAAATTTTCTTAGTTTATAAAATCTTAAAATTTCATCTTTGTTTAATAAATAAATGTAGGCTTTTAAGTGCTCGAGAGTTATATGAATTCTGAAGAAAATGTATTGAGTAAATAATGAATTATTTCGATAATGTTTGATCAAATTAAGATATTTATTAATTATTATTAGATAAGAATAGGCGCTATTAAAACCCTCAAGGTGTTTAGCGCTATCAATTCGAGTTGTATGTTCAACTGTAAGCTTTTTATTCACTAAAATATTTTTCATTTTAAATAATGTTTCCATAACATAAGCATTATCTTCGGCAAGCCTGATATTTAAAAATTTATTTTTTTTTAAAATTTTATTTTTTTGTATAACTAAATTCCAACATTCATTAATAAAAATTTTATGTTTAACAAGTTTCTTTATAAAATCTTCTTTTTTATAAACCCCATTTTTAAAATAATTTAAATAAGAGTTATTTCTCTTTTTTCCTCCCCTTCTTGCATCATTTATAATTACTGATGGAAAATTATTTTGAATAATTTTTTTTTTTATTGTTTTAAGTGAATTTTTAATAAAATAATCATCGCTATCTAAAAAAACTATATAATCACCTTTTGCTTTTTTTATACCCTTATTTCTTGTTTCTGCTGGTCCCAAATTTTTTTTATTATTAATTAAAACAATATTTTTATTTTTTTTCTTAAAATTTCTACAAATTTGCAAACTTCTATCATCTGATCTATCGTTAACTAAGATAATTTCTATATCTCTTATCTTCTCTTGTAATATGGAACTGATAGCTTTTTTTAAAAATAATTCTGAATTATAGACTGGTATTATTACAGAAAAAAAATAATTAGATATTTGCATTAATACTCTGATAAATTATTGATAGAGGGAATTTATAAAATTTTTTTATAATCTAAAGGCTTTTTTGTTTGTATAGCTGCTTCAACATTTGCTACATTATAATCTCTTCCATTACACCAGTTACATGCGCCTAAATATTCTTTGTCAAACACCAATGCTCTAATATCTTTCTTTATCTTACTAAAATCCTCTAAATGATTTAAATCAATAGAATCAGACTTAGTTTTTGGAATAGCATTTAAATTTTCAGCATGACCAGAATAAGGACAGAGATATAGTTTACCATGCAAAAGGGTAAGTGTTTCATTTACACAACAATTACCAAATATTTGTTTGGTTAAACTTAAGTCCCTTTCATACTTTTTAATTTTGGCGCAGTCCTGCCATCTTGTAACTCTTTCGGTGATAAAATTTAGTTTATTTAATTTTAAAAATTCTTCTAACTTGGAAACATTCCTTGATATTTCTCCGTAATTTGAGATTTTAAATATAATTTTTTTATTTTGAAAAATTTTAACTTTATCTTGTTTGGGAACTATTGTTCCGTTGGTATAAATTACTAGTTTATTAAAGTTAGAAAATTTTAAAATTTTACTTATTACCTCATCAATTCTTTTATACATAAAAGGTTCTCCTCCAATAAATCTGATCTCTTGAATAAAATCTACTGAGCCCATAAATTTATCTAGAGATTTCATTAATAAATTAAAATCTTCATCTACTGGCTTGGCATAAAATTGCATCAAGTTAGAGCAATCCTTGCATTTAAGAGAGCATTTTTCTGTTAGAACTAAATCAAGACTATTAAGATTAAGTTTTTCTTTTTCTCTTGCTGATGAAACTGCGTAATTATAGAGATCAAGCTGTATCCCACATCTTGCTTGAGACCATTCAGTATCTGAGTTGTCTAAATCTAGCTCATCAAATAAAAAGTCTGCATCATAGTAATTTTTTATTTTTAAAGAATTAAGCTGTCTTTTAAAATACCTAAAATTTAAAGAAGAAATTAATATTGGATAATTATACTGATTATCCACTAACTGTTCTGGCGCAATCACATTATAACCTTTAAATTTTTTATTCTGATTTCTTTTATTATTATCTGCAAAACAAATAAGTTTAATTCTTTTTTCATTAAGACTCTTCATTGCAAGAGTTCCTAGATTGCCAGTTCCAAAAAGAATAACTCCATCTTTAAAAGATTTTTTGTAGTCTACTTTTTTTACTGTGTTAGATTTGTAAATCATAATATTTGATATTAATATTTTTTTAAATATTTCATTAAACTACTAGAGGTTGACAATGTGTTAAAGCGATAATTGTTAACCAATTTTTTAATATTTAAATAATAGCCCATATTTTTTATTTTCCAAGTAATTTTTGTTTTAGATTTATAAAAACTAATTATTTTTTTTGTAATTAATTTTAATTGTAATGGTTTTTTTACACCTAAAAGTATAATGCCACTACTAAATTTATTTTTAACAAGATGAACTATTAATCGATTTAATTCTTTGATCAATATTAAATTGTTAAAAAAATTTTCTTTATTGTAAAGTATAACATTTTGATTACTTCTTATTTTTTTTATAAGCGTACTTAAAAAATTTAAATCCTTATTTTTATCAATCAAAACCCCGGGTACTCTCAATACGTAAACTTTAATTTTTTTTAATTTTAAAAATAATTTTTCAGATTTTAACTTATAACGAACATAACTTAAGGTAGAAAATTTTTTATTATTTTCGTCCACTTTTTTATTATTATGATTGCTATAAACAAGAGCTGTTGAAAAAAAAATCATTTTTTTAATTTTTTTATTTTTTTTTACTAAATTATAAATTTTTTTATCATTTATAAAATTTTTTTTAAAACTTTTATTTTTAGATAAAACATTTTTTGTATCACAAGCTAAATGAATAAGAATGTCTGTTTTTTTAGGAATATTAAAGTTTTTTTCACTAATAGAAGAT
>Ga0208764_10000670_pt1 | contig 21941 bp, 19 predicted proteins | sample ETNtaG_18_FD_185762 | JGI IMG/M metagenome (GOLD analysis project Ga0208764, IMG submission 185762) | Marine microbial and viral communities from oxygen minimum zone, Eastern Pacific Ocean - ETNP201302SV91 (SPAdes) (version 2) | ecosystem: Environmental > Aquatic > Marine > Oceanic ... | reverse complement strand
GCGTCCATATTATCACGAGGAGGGGGAACGCTTGAAGAATGCCGCCCTGACCGCTTGTCCTGAATGGGACTCTTTTGGCGGATACTTGCTCGGCCGATGATGGCCATTTTACCGCTCAGTTCAGAAACTATGCATTCGATTGCAATGAGGAACGTGAGAATACTTTCGTGGCCAGGGTTGCGTAGTATTCTGAGATTCACTCATCGCTCCCCCTCAGTCGAAACCAAAGTTTTCGACATCTCTTTTGATAATCCAGTCGGATTGGCTGCAGGGATGGATAAGAAGGGCGAGAATATACCTAATTGGGAAAACCTAGGTTTTGGTTGGATAGAAATTGGTGGAGTTACACTACATGGTCAAGAAGGAAATCCAAAACCGCGGATGTTTCGAAGTGTAAAACATAGGGCACTGATTAATAGAATGGGATTCAACAATCCGGGCTCTGAAGAAATGTTTGATCGACTTTCAAAGCAACGAGCCAAAAAATGGTCTTCAATACCTATCGGGATTAACCTTGGAAAAAGCAAGATTACACCGAATGATGAAGCTGAGAAAGACTATGCGGGCACGTTAGAACGTCTTTGGGAATTTGCCGATCTCTTTGTTGTTAATGTTTCAAGCCCAAACACACCAAACCTTCGTGAATTACAAGCAGGGTCCGAATTGGATCGAATACTTACAGCGTGCAACGGCGTAAATTCACGTTTAGCGGAAAATATGGGAGTCAATACCAAACCCATTTTGGTGAAGGTTGCTCCAGACTTGTCCGATGAACAATTGCTTGCTGTGGCAGACATTGCGCTAAAACAAGGCTGTGCAGGCATTGTAGCGACCAACACGACCCTTGGGCGACCAGATGACAGCAAAGTCATGAAAGAAGCCGGAGGGCTATCAGGAGAGCCTTTGCAAATACGTTCTACAGAAGTCATCCATTTACTATACGCTCACACTAAAGGAGAATTGCCAATTGTTGGTGTCGGCGGAATCAGCTGCGTAGAATCCGCATGGGAAAAAATTGCAGCAGGGGCAAGTGTGTTGCAACTTTACTCGGCAATGGTATTCAATGGGCCTGGCGTTGTAAAAACAATCAACAAGGGTCTAAACCGTAAACTGAAAAGCCATGGGTATCAAAACCTGTCAGATGCAGTAGGGCATGCACATAGGAGTTGAATGCATGGATCGACGAATTCGAATCATGGTTGTCATAGGTATGCTTGCGGCTGTAACTGGATTGATGTTATTAGGTAGTGAGCCAGAAATCGACTTGACTGTAGATGAATTAATGGAAAGCCCTGAAACGTATGAAGGAGAATCTTTTCGAATACATGGGGCCATAATTGAGGGTAGTATCAATTACACGAGTGGTACTTTGATCATCGAGGGTGAAAATGCTTCGGTCACAATTGATCATAGTGCCATTGCTCTCCCTGTGGGTGCCACAGATGGTAAGACCATCTCTGTACGGGGTGAGTTCAAGAAAATTGGCGACGATTGGATCATGGATGCATTCGAAATCAAAACAGGTTGTCCTTCAAAGTACGAGCCTGAATCGGATTAAGTCATCAAGAACCTTGTAGCTCCTAGTCCAAACAGTACTACTGCAACACCAATGAGTGCTAGAACCATCATACGATTTCCCCTATTGTCTTTCTTCAACGTTGCTGAAACAATTCCACAAAGGACTGTTGCTGTAGAGATGAACATAATTGCCGATGCAAGTTCATTTGTTTTCAAGCGAGTTTCTTCAGCTTGTTCCTGATATCCTACTGAAGCAGAATATGCGCTTACAGAAGCTGCATGAGTTTCAATAACATAGTCCCTGCGTTCATCTTCGGAGTAAAAGTCAGCAGTTTCAGGATCAATCAAGTTCCTTTTGTATGCATCAGATTGATCTAGTAACCCATCTTTCATAGAATTACTCAATTCAAAGTCTTTGGTTATATCCTCTGTTTCCAATATCAAACCCTCAAGTTTTGAAATTTCATTCAATAGTTCAGTATTTTCCCCTTCGTATTTTTCTTCAATTTTATCGTAAACCTTGTTTGCATCACTAAGTTCCTTCTCAGCATCAGTATGATGTTGGGCTACCTCAGCACGATTTGCTTTCTCAGTTTCTCTTAGAGTCTGATTTTCATTTACATTATTGATTGCAGCTTGTTCGAGTCCTTCAAAGTGTATCCTTAAGTCATCGTGGACAGTGTAGTTAGTCCAATCGTCTAATGCATAATAAAACGAAGCTAGATTGGAGTTTAAATTCGCCTCAGCATTATACATAAGCCAATTGTCGGTATTGGCGTCAATACTCCACTCGATATTGAACAATGTAGTATCGAGTGTTTCCAACTCATATTGGAGCATATCAACTTGGTAACTCCGGTTATCAACAAGTCCGCTAAACCCGAGTGATTCATTGAAAGGGTTATCACCGATGTAATTACCAAATTCATCAATGATTTGCACGTATGGGATGTCACCCAACCAATCCCAATTCTCCCAATCTATGTATGAATCTTCGAAAAATAATGGGATTTCAAGCATTACAACCTCGGGCTCACCCGGGATTTCATTCAATTCTGAATCCAGTGCAGGGAATATTGAAATTACTGGATTGACACTATAGGCGTGTTCATTTTGCAAAGATGAATCAAATTCAACGTCAAAAAGGGCCTCATAATATTCGTTGAAAACCATATCATCTCCCTCTGAAATTGTAAGTCGCAAAGTGAATTGCATTTCACTTGAAGGTAATACTTCCATAGAGCATTGTGAATGCTCATTTTTACAAAATTCCAATAAACCATCTTCTTCGTCCCAAGAAGAGTACCAAAAATGACTGGCACCATCTAAGAGAAAGCCATAGACTTCTTTTTCAATATTATTGGCATTATACTCATCAATACTTGCATTTAATTTGGCTGAAGTTGTGGACAATTTTTGGAGTTGGGTTTGTGAAGCCACTACTTGACTTTTGGCTTCAGTCAACAAAATTTCCTCTTTCAATAGTAATTGGTTTTCAGTTGACTCAAGTCCTCTAGCCTCTGCAACTTTGTTTTGCGAATCGACCTCATAAGAACTGGCTTCAGCTTCAACATCAGTCAGCTGTTGGGACATCATACCTGCACCAGCGGCCATGATCATAATCATGACAGATACAACTTGTGTAAACAATTTGGATTCATTTACAATTTCCTCCTCATCCTTCAATGTCGTTGAACCTTGAGTCGCATCTTCAATTTCTTGCTCACTAATCGGTGCAATTGGTGTTGCAGCTTCCACAAATTGTGGATTTTCATTCATTGATTTTTCAGGGATTCCTATTCCATTATCTGGAGCAGCAACAGACGCCCCTGCATCTATAGGCACCCAATTTTCTCCATCCCACTTCCAGTTTCCATCTTCTGACAGTTGTCCTACCATGGCCACTCATAATTCAGTCATGAAATAATATTAACTTACGAGTTAATTGCAATATTTGATGCAGTATCAAGTTGCAAATTGGATACCGTTGGATTGATATGGACCTGCAAGTGCCCACATGATGGGCTAGGAGGGGGGCTGGCGTCCCCTGTATCGCAAATCGCAACATGGCGGTCCGAACGCCCGGGGGCGGCGAAACCGAACATCGTAGGAAGCATCTGTGGACGTTGATGCCTCGCCTTCATGAGATCGTGGTTTTGGAAAACTGTATTCGGAAGAAAATAGAGATTCAATCATCGGGGGATCAGGTCAGGCCAGGAATGGAGCAGCCCTACCCGAAGCCAATGATGCCGTGAAGAAACGGGGTGGAGAATACGGATGCGCTACCCTACGGTGAAACGATCGTCCACCCTGGGCACGCCCACTTTGTAATTTCACGAAAGGATAACATCAAGGCAATCCTTCTCAATGGCCTTTCGGATACAGCGTGCAATACGTTGTCCTGTTGACATGCCAGGTTCATTGATGTCCGAATATGGTGATCCACCTACTGCAACGTTGCTACCTGCTACGATTCTTGCGCTAACTTCAAACACGCGAAATTCCAACTTATCTGAGACGATTGTTTCCAAACAGAATGCTCCAATCATACCCCTTGAATCCTCTTCTAATTCTAATGATGCTGCAACGGCTCCTTCGCCCAGTCTAAATGCCTCAGGTAACAGGGATTCGCGGAGAACAGCTGGAGTGTTTCCTGTGACTACGAATGAGGGTTCAAGTCCCATGTCACGAAGATCTCGCAAACTACCCAACTTGTAGAACTCGTCTACGTTAGCTTCGTCACGCCTATCGATACTCATCAGTTCAAGCCGACCACATTTCTCTCCATCTCGACTCCCCATCCCTTCAACTTGATATCCGTCCTCTGCAGTCGGGTCGAAAAAGAATTGGAAATAATAGCGAGTTCCTAGGACATATTCTTGTATTGTAAAATCTTCTTCCAAGTCTACATTACGGCGAAAATCTCTGAAATCCCTTGCTACGAAATAACCTCGTCCACCTTTAGCACCCGCATATTTGACAATGACTGGACCATCAATGTCCTTGGGATTCTCAACAACGTGGGGCATTGTACATCCACCGGCTTCAAGCCACTGCCGCTGCAATTCTCGACTCCCCTCCCATTTCAATATTCGACGATTTCCAAATGTCGGAACTTGAAGTGAAATGAAATTATCCGGTCCAAGATATTCAACCAATGAACCATGTGGAATGATGATTACATTGCGCTTTCGTAGCCATTCTGCTTGGTCTAGAAGATCGCGGTAATTGTCTAAAATCAACCACTCATCTGGTTCAGCACCAGGGAATGCCTTGTACAATTTCCGACGTCCTTCACCTACACAAATACCCATTGTACGGAAACCTTCTGCTCGGGCTCCATGGAGAATCTGAAGGGATGAGTGAGAGGCGATTACACCAATCGTGATTTGAGAAGAATCATACCCGGCCAGCCAGCCAGCCAACCCCGAATCTGTACTCGCCATTACGAACGGCTTCGGTATGAGGTAATTATCGCTTGCGGAAATCTAGTCCTGAATAAATCCGTACAATGCACCGAAGTTGGTAATCACCACTAAATTTGAATTGATGAGGGGCAAGACATTCAAGTACCCATTAAGTGCGAGTATCGTGCGAAGATTTGCACTAGGTGTCGATATGGAATTCAATATTGAAGAAGAGAGCACCCTCCTATCGACATTGGCATTGATGTTTCCAGAATCCACAAATTCTAAATTGAGGAAAATGCTAACTGAAGGTAGAGTTTTGGTGAATGGTATACCCGTTTACAAGGCTAAAGAATTACTCAACCAGGGTGATAAAATCACAATCATTAATCGTTTGGAAGCTATGAAGAAATCACCACCTCCTGAACAAAAAAAGCAATTTTCTAAACTGAAAGTTCTATTTGAAGACGATTCTATTTTAGTTGTTGAAAAACCAGCTGGGCTGCTTTCTGTCGCCACGGACAAACTTGAGAAAGACACACTCCACAGTCGTTGTGTGGATTATGTAAAAAGGGAATCAAATCGAGCATGGTCACATATTGTTCACCGATTAGATCGTGATACATCCGGAGTCATGGTTTTTGCAAAAAATAAGGATGTTAAGGAAATCTTGCAAACTCAATTTGCCCAAAGGGATGTGGGGCGAATGTATCACGCCCTTGTAGAGGGGAGCCCAGAGTATTCGGAAGGAACAGATTCATCTTGGCTTGTAGAAGATAAAAACTTGCATGTCAAGCGAGTGAAATCATCTTTCAAAGGTTCCAAGCAATCAATTACACATTGGAGAATTGAAGATCAAGATGAATTCGTCTCATTAATGGAAATCAAAATTGATACCGGGCGTCGCCATCAAATTCGAATGGCAATGCAATTCCTCGGTTGCCCAATCGTGGGAGATATTGCACATGGGGCTGCAACAAATCCCCTCAACCGAATTTGTTTGCATGCTACATCCCTCGAATTTTCGCATCCATCAACTGACGAAATTGTGCGATATGAATCGAATGTGCCTTTCGCAAATCGCCTCGATAGTGATGCTAAAACCTGAACGGTGGAGAGGGAAAGGCATTCAAACGTCATTGCGATGCGTAAATCATGAGCGATGGATATTCATCTGGTACAAAGGGTTCCAATTTGACGTATGGGACATATCTTGGTTTGCAAGAACTGTTGTCTTTACAACGTGATGAGCAAGAAATCTCCAATGATGAAATGCATTTCATAATCGTGCACCAAACATTCGAGCTTTGGTTCAAACAAGTTATTCGTGAAATTCGTGAAGTTAGAGATATTCTTGCTGCTGAAAATGTGGCTGAATCAGATGTTCCAAAGGCTGTCGCCCACCTTGGAAGAATCACTGAAATATTTCGGTTATTGGCAAATCAATGGAAAGTGATGGAAACATTGACCCCACAAGGATTCCTTGCGTTTCGAGATGGTTTAGGCACTGCATCAGGCTTTGAATCATACCAGATGCGTGAAATGGAAATTCTGTTGGGTCTCGAAAAACAAGAACGGGTTCATGAGATGGACCCACTGGGTCATTTCAGAAAATATGCAACCAGAAGTGCTGAAGATGCTGCTGCATTGAACCGTCTAGAAAAAGCTCTGACTGAAACAACATTGGTTGAAGCGATGACTAACTGGCTAGAGCGGACACCGATCCAGGGATCGCTCTTCGGTAGTTCTGGTGACGAACAAGTTGTATCTGATTATGTCATATCTCATCTTGACGCATATTCGGCAATCGGTGAAGCTGCTGGTGCCAGAATGGAAGCGCAGGGTGTAGACAATATTGAGGCGGTAAAGGCAAGATTTGCCGCAGCAAGTGCAGGTGCTCGAGATTTCTTAATTCCAGATGGAGAAATCAGTCGTTCCCGTGCAGGGTTATTATTCGTTGAATCATATCGTGAACTTCCATTACTTGCTTGGCCACGAGTCCTAGTCGACGCTGTCGTAGAGTTGGAGGAATCTATGGTTTTGTTTAGAACACACCACGCTAGGATGGTGGAACGAATTATTGGAAGACGGGTTGGCACAGGAGGTTCATCTGGTGTTGATTATCTCGATGCGACAACAAAGTATCGAATCTTTGGTGACCTGTGGGGCGTCCGCACAATATTACTGAAAACCGAACTTCGTCCTGAGTTGAAAAACCCTGATTTTTATGGATTCTCGGGTTCAAAAAATTAGGCTTAGAAATAGCATTGAAAACAAACAGTCAAAGAGTGTACTCATTCCCCGTGGGGTATGCTGAAAGTCCATTCTCTCACCAAGGCTTTTGGTTGGGGCTCTAATCGACTTGAAGTTCTCAAGGGGATAGATCTTGAAATTGAGCGAGGTGAACTTGTTGCCCTCATGGGCCCATCTGGTTGTGGGAAGTCAACTCTTCTCAACATTATAGGGGGATTGCTACCTGCAGATTCAGGGTCAATCGACTTGGTCGATTTCACTTATGGGACCCTGGGCCCACACAAAGTTGTAGATGTCAGGCGTAAAGGTGTCGGATGGATTTTCCAGGATTTCCATTTACTGAATCACCTTACAGCATTGGATAATGTCATCATGGCTTTGGAACTTTCTGGCGTCCCAAGTAAGGAAGCGACAGAACGGGCCGAAAAGGCACTAGAAATGGTAGATTTAACTGATAGAATACATCACATTCCAGACCAACTTTCAGGAGGGCAACAACAACGTGTTGCTATTGCACGTGCAATTGCTGGAAACCGGCCATTATTGCTTGCAGATGAACCCACAGGGAATCTTGACATTGCTACTGGGAATGATATACTCGCATTGTTCAAACGGCTCTGTAACGATAAGGAAAATCCGATTTCAATCCTAATGGTGACACATGACCCCGCTCTTGCATCGAAAGCAGATCGGATGTTGCTGTTGCGCGATGGGGTCACTGCTGCCTCTGATATTCGTATTGCGTGGGGCGATGCTGCTGGAGGTGAAGAAGAGTGAAACGTGTCAAAGATAGCGTTGCTTTACTCCGAAGAACTCCTGACCAATTGAGGCTTGCTGGATTGGCTGCTTGGCGAGGTAAAGAAAGAGGATTGGCAGTATTTGCTGGAGTTTTCCTCGCATCTTTGGTAATGGCTACAGTAATTGGATATGGTGCGGGCCTTTCCCAAATTTTTCTCCAAGAAGGTTTACAGAACGAATTCTTTGATGCAAAAATTGATTTCGATCAAGAACCCAATGAAAACAACACGGGACGAACGAATGACTCAATGCTTTGGTCTTCCGTCTGCAATGAATTAATTGACCGTGAATCTGGAGAGATTTCCGATTGTGGATTAGTATTTGGGAGACAAGGGATACATGCCTCTGGATTCTTTAACGACGAAACATTGCGGGCACAACCTCTCAATGTGGTTTCTATTAACAACGGAATGGGTAAATGGGCCAATGTATCATTTGATTATCCTGAAGCCAGTGAAAATGGCCCCCCTATCAATGATGACCGGATACTTCGTTTCTATGGAGATACACTCTGGAGTGGAGAACTTGGTGAACGACATGCTGCCAAAGTACTGTATGGTGAATGGCCTGAATCAGGTGAAATAGCCTTAGAGAAACGTGCAATTGTTCTCCCCTCTCAAATCGCTAGTAGGTCAGGAGTTCAAATTAACGAGACGATTGATGTCATGACATTCACATATGTCACAGATTATGGGTCTTACAAGGATCCAATTCCTGATGAAGAATGTAGTGGAGAAATAGAAGTTGAAAGAAACGAGTACGAATATTGTCGAATTGAAATGAATGTCACAAATATGACAGTTGTTGCAATTTATGAAGAATCATTTGGTAACCCAACATTGGGCTTCAACCCAGTCATTGTACCCGTTGGAATTCTAAATTCCTCACAACAAGTTACGCTGATGGATAATGACCATGGGTACCTCGCAATTGCTGTTGACCGTTCCCAATTACCGACTGCATCAACATCTGATGCAGCAAATTGGCTAGATGATCTAAAAGAGTCAGTGGAAGGTCAAAATTACACCTCTTCTGAAATTGAAATTGAGTATGTTGACATTGTTTCAGGGTCAATTACTTTCTTTGAGATATTCCTGGGATTAATCCAAGTATTCGATTACATTTTGATGATTCCAATTATCTTGCTTTCAATTTCGGTATTGGTGTATGGTCTAATCCTGTCATTGGAACAACGTCGGCGTGAAATCTCTATCCATCGAGTCATAGGAGGGACTTCTACTGGGATGCAAAGGATGGTTTTGCTGGAAGTATTTGTCATTGCATTCGCAGCTTGGGCAATTGGGTACGTACTCGCACCACTTGTGGTGCCATTGGTACTGGATGCAGTCGGCTTCATGTCATTTAGATCTGGTGACTACGAAGTTGATGCTACATTGAGTATGACTGGGACTTGCATGGTCGCCATTGTTTCCATCGGATTAGCACTGTTATTCGCTAGGTCCAGAACACGGGAATTCATAAGTCTCGAAATAGATGAAGGCGTTCGACAGGTTGCCAAAAAGCGCGAACCTCGTTTATGGCTGCATTGGCTTATGTTCCTGTACGGATTACTTGCATTGCTTGAATCGTGGATTCAAAGTGAAGGGGGATGGTGGATATGGGATGGTAGCGGATTGGTTGAAAATTTCTTCCTCAATGCACTTTTACTGTTGTTTGGTCCATTTTTCCTGTGGATTGGAGGTGCCCTGGTACTTTCACGAATAGGTTCCACAGGTCCGCGTGTTCTCGAATTTTTGTTTGGTCGAACTGCAGCGCTCAAGGATATCAGGAGAGGGTTGCGGGGATCAGGTTCCTCGGAGTCAATTAATCGGCTTGCTACAATCATGCTACTGACATTGTCGATTGTCACACTTGCTGCAGTTCAAGGGTATACTGGGACCTTGGTTGACGAGCGAACTGCCTCAGTTCAGTCAGGTTCAGATTTACAAGTTAATTTCAATCGGCCCATGACGAATGACCAAGCAGTTTCTGAAGTTAATGCTGCATTGGAACGACTCGATTATTCAACAGGCTTCGAAAGTACAGCAGTCGGCAGTTTATTTTCTAGTATCCAAAATGAAGGAGCACAATTAGTCACATGGGTCGTATTTGAAAATCATGATGAAGTTCTAATGTGGGACACACAGTCACTTTCAGAAAGTAAATCGGACACGTTTGAGGAATGGGAAAGCAGAGGTTTCACCGCCGGAGGTGAAGCAGTGGATGTTCTCGATTTCCCTGATTCAGGAAGATCTGGGGCGGAATTTGTTCTTGAACATCGGCGTAGTATTGTCGTTGGATATACTGCATTCAACGACACAATCATCCCTATTTTTGATAATTCAACGGTAGCCAATACCACAGTCTCCTATACAGGTAGGCACTATTGGGTTCCTGGACTAGATACAGCCACTGCAGAGCAAGCAATTGTCATTGGTGAAATTTCGTATCGTGAATTAGTTGGAGATGCTACAGCAGACAATTTCACTTCGAACAGATGGTTCTTTGATTTGGGTTCATTTTCAGATGACGATGATGGGAGTAAACTACGACGCTTGAGAGTTGAATTGGACAGCAGTATAAATGTGACAACAACAAGCGACTGGTCGACAGTTCATCGCGACATAGAGCGAAATGGGGGTCTGATTTTTGGAACCCCTGGGTTGCTCAGTTTACAATTCGTAGTGGCCAGTGTTGCTAGTGTAGCATCCGCATTTGTATTCCTGTCCTTGGTGCTTAGCCAACGTAAACGTGAACTTGCAATTCTACAAGCCATAGGGGCGAGTCCAAATCAGGTAACTAGATTGGTATTGTTCGAAATCTTGTCGATTATCATAGTCTCAATGGTTCTCGGAGTATTACTTGGTCTTGGAATATCATGGGCCTTCAATGGCTTCTTCGGAATATTTGGATTCATTTTCCAAATCTTCCTGGGTTCAGGGACGCCGATAGATCGAGAATTAATATGGCCATGGTTTGAACTTGGACTTGTGAATGGTTCAGTACTCTTGGCAGTATTTATTGCATTATTCTTTACAACACGGCGGGCACTGAAATCGGATTTAGCAATGGTCCTCAAGGGGGAATGAATGATGAAAGACGACATCCTCTTTGCAGACCATCTTTATCACATCTATGAATCAAAAGCTGAAGATGGCAATGTCGTCGCTTTACGAGGACTTCATGTCAAAGTCCGTGAAGGAGAGGCAGTAGCAGTAGTGGGGCCATCTGGTTCAGGAAAATCTACACTTCTAAAATGCCTAGGCGGATTGATGAAACCATCTGCTGGTTCTGTTATTCTTGACAAGAGGAACATGACTCGTGTAACTGGTCAAGAACTTGTCGAATTACGGCAAAACACCGTTTCATTCATCTTCCAAGAAGGAAACTTACTACCACATATGTCGGCGCTTGATAATGTTGCACAACCTCTTCGACACCAACATGTACAGCCACGGGAGGCGAAGAGGCGCGCTCGTGACCTCTTGATAAAATTGGGTCTTGAAGAAAGAATCCATGGTCTGCCTGCAACTTTATCTGGAGGGGAGCAACAACGGGTGGCTATTGCACGGGCTTTAATCACCAATCCAAAAATTATCTTGGCAGACGAACCCACAGGTGCACTTGATCCGATTACAAGTAGGGATGTTCTCGCATTATTCAAGAAACTTCACGAAGAAGATGGAGTGGCATTCTTAATTGTGACACACAGTGCTGAAGTTGCTGACTTTTGTGACAGAGCGTTAGAGTTGAGAGATGGTCGCTTCATTGCCCAGCATGGTGAAGGTTTCGAAGTTGAAGAACTTGCAGAATCACGAGAGTTATTGATTGATGAAATGGGCACAGTTAGCTTCCCACCAGATCTCATGCTAAAGATGGGTGGCGGTGGTCGTTGGGAAGTTGAGCAGGTATCAGAAGGAAAATTGACATTGGCCAGTGCCGAAGAAAAAGTGGAATCCGTTCTCGATGTTGGAAAACTCGCATTGGTTAGTACTTGCCCTGCGTGCAAGCACGACTATGGTGAAAGCGAAGAGCAATTATGCCCCGAGTGCGGTTCTAGCCGCCCTCTAGTCTGATTCTCAGCCATGCTTAACCCATTGCTGGGTCATCTTGTCTCGGTAGTACCATGTGCCACTTGTTGCAGGATACTGGACCCATTCAAATCCATCATCAGCAACTTGCCCCTGCATCCCCTGTGGTGGACCAGTAGGTGCCGCAGAAGGAGCCATAGCGGGAGGCATTACAGCTGGTTCCGGATTCATTCCAGCACCCATTCCACCGAATTGTGAACCATATCCCATATCCATCTGGTTGAATGCATCATTCACATTAGATTCGTGCATGTATGGATTCTCATCCTTGCCTCGACCTTTCACAACTAAGAGCAAACCAATTAGTCCAAATACTCCAACAGCAAGTCCTGCAATCAAGAGATACATCATCATTTGACCTTCATCACTAGCAGAGTTTGATTGCAAATCTGATAGTGACATATCGCCGACTTCCCCTTGCTTATCTTCGGCATCTTCACCAACAAGTACCTCCAATTCAACATCATCTGATTCAGTCATTTCCTCATAGTCTGTGCCAGATGGACCAATCATCTGAGTCCAATCTTCTTCAGGATCATCCGAGTCTTCAGTGACAAGTAGTTGAGGGATGACTTGGTGTCCACTGTCCTTATCGACAAGCCAGTACATTGTTGCATCTTCATACTTACTGTCAACACTATCTTCAGCATCATTCATGACATCTTCAAGTTCCTCTGCCATCTCTTCCATATCGTCTTCTAAATCAGTATCTTCAAAGTCTTCAAGAACATCGAACACTTCACTGTCATCTTCGTCGTAGTCATCTTCCCACTCTTCAGATTCATCTTCCAACTCTTCAGTTGGGTCATCCATGTTCGCACCATCGAGGGCGTTATCGATTCCACCATCCATTAGATTCCCGATAGGGTCCAACATTGGTCCTCCAGATGATAATCTGACTACATCACGAGTAGTTCCATCGGAATCTGTAATTTCATAATCATGATTATCAATTTCAATCATAGCACCATAGAATTCCATCATATTGTTGTTTGAACTACCGCTATCACTCATTGAATCTGAAAGTGAAAATGAGGCTTGATCACTAGTAAAACCTAGGTCTTCAGCAGGGAAATCCTCGAGTGAAAAATCATACGCGAATTCGACATCCCATGTGTAATCCACCTCGCCGCAATCATCTTTAAGCCAAAGCGTTGTGTGTTCCTCGCCTTCTTCTGCATAGTTAATCACATCAATATCAAACCCATACATTTCGTAAGAACCATCAGAAACAAAATTCAACTGAAGGAAATTTGTTGGATAATAGTCCGTGTATTGATATGAGTTATATCCAGAATATGAGTCAAGCAATTGACCTGTATTTCCATCTCTAATTTGTAGGTAATCATAGCCACCCTCCGTTTCGAACTGTCCAAATCTTAGAGCAATTGCATCATGAGTGGTGGTGATATTCCACCATTCATCTTCGTAAGAGTCATAACTATTGATTCCGATATTAGTATTCTCCCAATCAACATCCTCGTACTGGTATTCACTTTCGGAGTATGTGCCGAAATTTTCCTCGGCACAACTCCACTCAATCGTATCGTAATCACCACTTGTGATGTGGTCATAGATATCAGATGGCTCACCCATCCGCCATTGTGATTTCATTTCATCAATGGTCAAATCCATCCCCATCGATATTGTCGTTTCATCAAAGGTTATTGCGTCATTGCCGGCATAAATTCTAGCATCTAGGATATAGTCCGCATTTATGGAAAGTCCTCCAACAACATCCATGTCCATTCCAGCGAATTCAAAATCATCAGTGTAGTATTCTTTCATGTCAATATCAATAGCAATACTCACATCGCCAAGAGTATCCAAATCAACATCAAAGCCTGTATCATCATCAGCCCAATCAAAATCAACACCCATCGATGAATCTACGGTGCTTCGTAGAGTAATGGTCGTCATTATAGTGTCAACATCAACATCATCACCATCAGCCAAATCAATTGTTGTCGATTGGCCTGGGCCTTGAACGACATAATAATGTGTAAATCCACTAATTCCATAATCGATATCAAGATTGATGTTTCCATCATCGGCAGCATCTTCTAAATCAGTAATAATTTGGTCTATATCAAGCCCAGTTAAGTCTTTGATATCTGCTGGTAATTCACTCCAGTCGTAGGATACACCCCAAGCAGTCGTTGTCTCTGTTGGACCAACGTGACTTGCTTCAGGCGTTTCATTCAAATTCATTTCATAGCCAAAGCCACTAGCTAATACAAGCAAGCAAGTAGCCAAAATTACGGTTAGTGTGCAGTTGCGCATACCAGTAGGGTGTATTAACTACTCAATAAGAGTTCTGAGGCTACTCTTCTTCAGAAAATTTCGGCGGAGCAGATGGAATTTCTGTAACTTTTCTCTGTTTGATGAATATTCCAATAAGGAGAAGGCCACAGATTAACCAAGATGTTAGTGCGTTTCCATAACGTATAGTTGCTGCAGCATCCCATTGAATATGTGCTTCATGCTCAAAATCTGGATCATGAGGTTCATTTTCAGTAACATTTGTTCTGTTGCTCTCATCAATCAACCCCAAATCCCATCCATCGCCATCAAAGCTGAATGAGGCACCGATATACACTATCTCAGTTCCAAATTTTGAATTGACGTGGGCAAATTCTTGTACAGGAACTTCGTCTTCCGGTAAACCATCATCATATCGTGCAGACATATCCATTATCCAAGCATAGGGTATAGCAATTGTTAGCAGCAATAATCCAAGAACCCAGAAAGCAATCACCCATCGCATTCGCATAGGTCCACGAATCGCAGAGATAAATGCAATCGTGCACATTGCAAAGACGGTTACAACAATCATAGTACGTGCATTGTCTACTCGAGATTGTGGACCATTGTCGACTTTTTCTTCTTCAGGCCGTTCCTCTTGTAAGGAATCTCGGGAAAACATCCATGTGACAAATGGTGTTGCTTTTTCAATACGGAATTCAGCAGTTTCCATCTCTGCATTGACTTCGTTTTCAAAAATAAGCTCAGATCTTTCAGGCTTTCCTGCAGTAAATTCAACTTGCATATCCAAATTCAACCATGATAGGAAAAGAGAAGAGAGGCAGAGAATGAATACTCCAGTCCAAGCAATTTGGAGTGGATGGACTACTGAAGGAGTTTCCTTCCAACGTGGTGATTCAGATTCCATCCTATCACTCAATAATTGGTAAAGATCGTGTCTGTGGTTTTGCTATTCCAAGGTCAGAAGGAAATTCTCGTTTCTTCTCAGGTAACACAACTGGAATTATTTCATGGCCGATTAAGGCAACTCGACTTTCAGGACGGTCTGCAAGAACTTCTCGGCCGACAAGAGGCGCTAGAGTTCGTGAAAACTCCATAATATCGTCATGTGTAGGGGAGTTCTCGATTGTGTGGTTGTTCTGAGAATGGCCCACATGGACATATCCTTTCGCCTCGATGAAATTTGGGTCAGCCAGATTATCAAGCCTTGCATAATCGTCATAGTGGCCCAGAGATTCGTTTTTCAGTAGTGTGTGACGGCAAACAGTCCGTGTATCCAATGAAGGCAAGAGAGAGAGAGTCTCCTCTAACTTATCCCAGGAGTTCATGTTGAATTTTGGTACGCAGAGTTTGTTGAACAATTCACGATTGGGTGCATCAACGCTGACGTATAGTTGAGTGGGCATTGGGTCCAACTTCTCTATGACTTTTGGAAGACTCCCATTAGTCACTAGGAAAGTTGAGACACCGTGGTCATGGCATATTTCTAGAAATTCCCCTAATCTCGAATAAAGAGTTGGTTCACCATTGAGACTAATCGCAACATGCTTGGGATTTTGTGCTTCTTCCCATTTTTCAAGTGTGACATCTTTGTGCCCTTTGAATCCAGTAAGTAAGCGACGATGCGCACGAACAGATTCGTAGAAAAGCATCTCTGGATCATCATCAATCTTGTTTAGAGTCTCTGAATGAGGTTCTCGCCAACAGTATGTACATGCAAGGTTACAAGTATCGACATTTGGTGCCATCTGCATGCATCCGCTGCTCTGTATACCATAGAATGTACCCTTGTAGCAATGCCGATCATTTTTCAATTCCTCTTTGGTCCAATGGCAAACTTTGACTCCACCGTGAGAGCCAACAAGATGGTAAGATTGCTTGGCAAGTTTAGCCGCTATTTTCGGCTCAATTTTCGTAATTGGGCTTTGCATTTTGAATCACTCCAGACAGCACATTCCCGCATAGGGGCAGTGTCGAGTGGGGCGAGCGAATGCTGTCGGTGATATGAACTCGTCGACAAATTAGTACAATGAGATATTGCAATTAAGCGGTAGCCACATCTTCTCCTTCTGCACTAATCAGGCGCCTCTCAAACCAAATTGGTCCTGCAGGAACCATCGATAAGATTCCACCGATGATGACAGATTTGAAATCCCATCGTTCTTCGAAATAACCCCAATATAGTAATCCAATGTAAAGCATCCAGAGTCCTCCATGAATTGGCCCAATAGTTGAAACTAGGATGTCATTCCCGCCGATATATTTCAGGGGCATTGCAATGAAGTAGAGGCATATTGTGGAACAAGTTTCTGCGATACCTGCGATATTGAAAAAACGCATATTCATATTTGCCCTCCGACAATTAATGCTTAATTGGATTTGTCCACCTTGCATCTGAAGGTGGCCTCTCAAGAGCTAGAAATCGCCATCCTCCAGAACCCGGTCTTGAATCAGAAGGACTTTGCGTTTTAGTTGAAGGTAAGGCGCAAAGCCATTTTTTGTTTACACCAGCAGATAATCTAGCAGACAGACACGCTTCTGCCCAATCTGTTGGTGCTTCATGAATTGGAACGATTAGCCAAGGCGCGTGACCATCACCAACTAATCCATCATATGCTCGCCATCTAGTTCCATACTTGAAACCAGGTCGGATAGTCAGCCCCCTACTGAGCAAATCTTCCAAGATGTGTAAAAGTGTACCTTCAACACCTTCCGGTCGAAGCATTGTTGGATTCACGATTCTACTAACTGCACGGGCTTCCAAGTGATCAATCCAGACCCCATCTTCAAGGTTAATTCCTGAACCAGTAATGGGCCATTCACCACTTTGAATATTCAGCCAATAACCACCAGATGTTTCGTGGCCAGAAGACCAAGCGTGGGCAACTTTACGTCTAGCATCATTATCTAAATCATTGAAGGGATTTTTTTGTTCACCACGTGGGTTGTGATGTTTGCAACGATAAGTGACAACTCCATGTTCATCATCGACAATCAAGATTTCAGGTATCCTACCTCCACTTTCTACATTGGATGTCCATCGAGCAAGAACCTCCCAATCAATCGCATCTCTTGCACGCATCCATCGTACTTCAGCAACGGGTTCAGTTTCACTTGGTTTAACATCCCGGGGCCATCGTAGCGCCCATGAATCTTCGTCCAGTAAAACTGCATTCGCAGAGGCTATATTTTGACTAAGAATTACTTTTTCACCAGGATACCGAAGTGCTCCTAACACTTCTGCTTCAAACAATAAGTTAGGATTGGAGGTCAAAGTATCAGCTAACCAACCATCATATGGCAGCGGCATCCCTCGCAATCGGTGAGCATTCAGAACTTCTGCGGCAGTCAATTGGATCCCATCGCGAATCGGTCGACCAAAATAACCTCGTTCCCACAACCTGTTAGCAGTCCCTCCAAGAACGACCCAATCCTCTCCTCTTTTGACGGGTGCAGGTAGACGACTGCCGCCAATATTGGTGGATGCCATACATACTCCGCAGCACAGCCATCCTTTGATTTCAACGCATGATTATGGCACAATTTTGCGAATTGCCTAAGAGTGTAGACCTCCCGTGGGTAGTTGAGGTGGCAAGTGTGTCGGATGGTATGATGGGGACCTTAACTGTCGAACAACGTGTTTTGATTCATCTTTGGGACACTCCATTGGGAGATAATCAATGGGAAGGGCGCCCGGAATTGACACAAGCGGGTGTATCTGAAGAAGTCGGTATTGCGCGCAAGCATTTGCCGCGAACCCTGAAGAAACTCCGGGAGAAGGGCCACATCCAAGAGGAAACTCGCCATGTCGCCGGAGCTAAGCAGCGATGTCGAGTATATTCCTTGAGTCCATCTGGTAAAACCGCAGCCAGCGGTTTGGTCGATGAACTCAGAGGCCGAAATGTCACAGTTGATGGTGATGTACAAACCTTATCAAAATTGCATAATCACTCGACAAATTTGCTTACAGTTCTCAAAAAAATTGATTCCTCTGGCATATATCATCCTAACCTCGGCGATGGTGATACAATTCAAACTCCTTCAGTGACTGGCAAAGATATCCCATTGAAACATCGACTTGGAGTCTATGAAAACATTGTTCGTACAGCATGGTTCGATGGTATAGTCACAATTGATGAGCAGGCAATGTTGGATGACATGGCTCTGTATCTTGGACTTGAGCCTGATGAAACAGAACCACTTGAGAAACAAGTTCGCGAAGAGACACTACAACCCGAGGAGGGTGGAGATTCATTGTACAAACAAATGCTCGAAGTCGCTTGGCAAGATGGCGAAGTCGATGACAATGAACAAGCAATGCTCGATTCTTTAGCAGGAATGCTGAACCTTGAATCCGCTCGCAATGTTCAACTTGATTGGGTTTGCAATCGGCTTGATGATCGCCTCAAAGCGTACTGCACTGCGATGGAAGCAGCGTGGGAAGATGGAGAAGTTAGTGGTGATGAAGAAAATATGCTTTCATCTCTACGCGAAAACCTCACAATTACCGATGCAGAACACCGCACAATCCACGGTGTTGTTCGGGCCAAGTTGAATTAGCGCCTCCTTCTCGGAGGCCTGAGCGCAATGGCATGGGTCCTTGATGAAATTGTTCAGGCTGAGGTTGACCGCCTCAAGCGATTACGCGCAATGGTTGATGGCTTACCGAGTGTAAATGTGACACTTGTCGGCGATGTAATGCTCGATCGTTATGTCTACGGTTGGGCAAATCGGTTGAATGCTACTGCTCCTGTACCTGCAGTAAAGGTCACAGATACCGATGAATCTGCAGGTGCAGCTGCTCACGTTGCTCGGGGTTTGTTTTCTCTTGGTTTAAACACACGACTTTACAGTATCATTGGTGGAGATGAAGCCGGCCGCTCATTGGCATCAGCATTGCAAGAAGAGGGCCTTGATACATCAGGAGTCAGAGTCATTGCAAATCGCCAGTCCATTGTCAAAACCCGTGTATATGGTGCACGGGAGAGTTTGATAGATCGTCGTCAATTACTTCTTCAAATTGATGAAGAGCCACAAGAAGAAATGCCGTCTGAAATCGTTGACAGACTTACAGCCTCCGCATTGGAATCATTAGGGGATGCAAATGCATTGGTTTTATCCGATTACAACAAAGGTGCAATTTCTGACAAAGGTGCTGCAGAATTAATTCAGAAAGCGAAATCTCTCGATATACCAGTGATTTGCGACCCTAAGCTAACGGGGCTGAACAGAACTCAAGGGGCTACTAGTGTTCTCTTCGAAGTTCGTGGGCTTGAACTAACACGTCGCCGATTGGGTCACGAGACTGCAGTTGAAACTGCACAGGATTTGATTTCAACATATGATTGGGAGTCACTCATTGTTCTTGGAGGAGTCCAAGGGCTGTGGCTTTACACTGCGGATTCGGAACATCATATCCCTTGTATTTTAGAGGATGCCCACCAAATGATTGGATTGCATGATGCCGCTGCCGTTGCTTTGACCGCTGCTTTATCTCAGGGCGCATCATTGCATGATGCTGCAACTTTGGCACATGCTGCGTGTGAAACTATTCTAGGCGCTGCATCTGGACGTGAAGTACTAGATCGTCGCATGTTGTCAGCATCTCTAGATGAGCGTGCTTGGCAAATGCAGGTTAGTGATCGCTGATGAGTTGGTGGGTTTTACCGACAACAGCTGACATTGGCGTAGTTGCCTTTGCACCTTCTATCAACCGAATTATGGAAGAAGCTGCTAAAGGAATGCAGGGCATACTTCTATCGGATTCCGCGGCAAAAAAACTCGACCAACATGTTCGGCACACCAGTCAGTGGCAAGTCGAAGGTTCAGAGAATGAAGAGGTATTATTGGTACATTGGTTGGAAGAAATCCTCTATCAATGCGAAGTAGAAAGTCGGTTTCTTGTCGATTGTCAGGTGATGATTTCTGATTTTAATCTGGAAGCCCAGGTGTCATGGGTAGATGCCGCAGATGCTGAAAGAGAAGTCGAAATCAAAGCGGTAACAAGACATCAATTAATTTGCAGAGAAGTATCTGCTGGTGAATTAATACAAAGTAGCCCTGAAGTGCCAGATTTCGAGGGTCCAGGGTGGATGTGCCAAGTGATATTTGATATTTGAGTCACCAAAATTGATGCAGCAACACTAGGACAGCAATGGGGGCTAAACTCATTGTAATATCACGAACAAGTAGTTTCAAAGAAGTCTGTGCATGACTTCGTACACCTGAATCTATTTTCGCATCAATATTTTCTGTAGCAACTTCAGCCTTCTCTCTAACTACTTCGGCCAAAGACTCCGCTGCAACTAAGGCATGATCTTTGACCTTTCTCAAGACTTTTTGAGCAGTCGTTTCTTCTTTTTCTTCCATTCCATTCATGTAACTTTCAGCAGCAACAACATCACTGTGTCGATCTAATGGTGAGAAAAGACGTGCCCAATCTAAGGCGTCACGCGTACTGGAAGCAAGTTGCACAGCAGCTTTTGCAATGTACGGATTCCGCTCGCTAACAGCGCGTAGCAATCGACGCGTTCGGGCAACTCGAAGCAAGTCAGCCCACAACCAAAGGATACCGGCAATTATCAACACCCAGTAACCAGCACTTGGTACGGCACCCCAATCAGGCCAACCAAGTGGGTCAAATATAGTTCGGGCATAAAATGCGAGGAAAAATGGTAGCGTTAGTGCCAGAATTTCGTTCATTAGTAACAATCCAAGTCCTTTTATCCGCAAACCGCGAATTTTTGCTAAATACCATTTTGCATCTCCTCCGAATTTTTGGATTAAATCAATTAATGGAGGAAAAACCATTACCAATCGAAATAGGAATGGTATGACTAGAAGAAATACGTAGGCATCATAGGGGGATGCCGGCGGCATCGACGGTAGATAGAGTGCCTCCATTACTCAACCATTACACTCAATACAACTTGAGGATAACGGCGTAAGCCCCACAAAACCCTCTTTCACCTGAGCCTTTTCGCAGAGTCATGGCGAACTTCAGTCACGATTTATCGAATTGGCTCTCTTTTGATGTAAATTCAGGATGGTTAGAGGAAAATGTACGATGGAAGGATTTCGGCACAGGTGTCAGATTGGGGAGGTTAGCTAGAGAAGAATCAACCAGCCTTGTACTGTATGATGCTGATGCAGAAGTTGAAGTTGAAGCATTCAAGCCACATATGCACCCTGGTGGCGAAGTTTATGTTGTACTCTCAGGAGAAGTGTATGATCAGTTTGGCACTTATCCTGCCGGTTCAATTGTTTGGATGGACCCCGGAACTGAACATAACCCTAAGACACGAAAACGAACTCTCATCCTTGTTCTATGGCCTGATGGCGTCAAAATAATCTAACCGTGTATATATTGTAGTTGAATTGTTAAATCAACAAATTCTCCGACACAAAGCAGTGTACATTTTGCACTGTATTCATTAACCGAATTGGTATCAATGGACTTGAGGCTATTGCTTCAACAGGGGGTCATTGCTTGAATAAACAGAACTTACTACGTTGGTTTTCAGAATCAACAATGGATAATGTGGATGAAGTTGGTGGAAAAGGAGCATCACTTGGAGAAATGTTCCAAGCACTCCACAATAACGGCGTT
>Ga0208764_10000669_pt1 | contig 21960 bp, 36 predicted proteins | sample ETNtaG_18_FD_185762 | JGI IMG/M metagenome (GOLD analysis project Ga0208764, IMG submission 185762) | Marine microbial and viral communities from oxygen minimum zone, Eastern Pacific Ocean - ETNP201302SV91 (SPAdes) (version 2) | ecosystem: Environmental > Aquatic > Marine > Oceanic ... | reverse complement strand
GCAATACTGAATAATAAAATCAAGGCTTTATTAGAGCCTGATGCTGGTATGATGCCAATAAACAACCCGTACAGGGTACCTATAAAGGCCCATAAAATTATACTGTAATCCATTTATTAAATTTTTTGATTTTGCAACTCTGTGAGAGTTTGTTTGGTGCTCTGTAAGAGCGTATACATGTGATGCATACAAATTTTATTTATCAACTGTATTCGTTAAATAATTCTTCTGTTACTCGAATAAAATTATGATCACTGCCAATGCTCCACCCGTCGAGAGTGGTCTTTGCATTTACATGATCTAGTTCACTTTTCCAATCAACTTGCATTAATACTAACTTCTGGTTTGCTGATAAAGTATATGATGGCGTTGATGCATATTCTGGAACAACGTTAGTTTCGATCCAAGTTTTTGCTTCAGTTAAATCATTTACAGAATCAAATTCGTCTATATCCGTGTATACCTTGTCAGTATTCTCGAAAAAATTCTTCCCATAAATAAACACGTATGAAGTATACGACATGATTAATCACCTAAATTTGGAATTGTTTGGAGGATGTAATTACACTTGTAAAATATGTCCTCAAGGTATTTATCAGAGAGAAAAACCATTCCTTACACAATTACCGTTTAAGTTAGCGAAAGATATAATAGAGCAAGCCAAAACACATGGCGCCAAATCTGTGAGCTTACAGGGCTCTGGCGAACCAATTCTTTACAAAAAGTTAAAAGAAATCATAAGTTTTTGTAAAGAACTAGGTCTAAAATCTTATATAACAACCAATTTAAGCACAAAAAATGTTCAAGAACTTGAAGAATTATTTGACGCAGGACTAACAAGTATTCGTGTTAGTTTCATTGGATATGATGCTAACACGTATAACGAGTGGATGGGCCAAGATAAATTCCATGATGTGTATGATAAAGTTTGTGCCATGTACAATTATAACATATCTGTTAACTGTATTGCAATCGAAAAATACTGGTTAGATGAATATAAATCACTGTTTGATAATAAAGTTAAATTTGTTGTATGGGATAAACATAACTGGTCAGGACAACTAAGTAAAGAAGAATCAACCGAACCTTGTCCTAAAGTATCGTGGCCTGTTTTAAATGTAAGAGCAGGCGGTTTATATGGTGGTAAAGCCTCTGTGGTACCTTGCTGTAACGTATTAGGGCAAGATAGTAAAGCGGTACTAGGACATTTAAGTAACCACACAATAAAAGAAGTGTGGAACGGTGACACGTATAATAAGTTTAGAAAAAAACATGCTGATGGCAAGGCGCACGAGATAGATGTTTGCAAAAATTGCGATCAACGAAGTGCAAGCAGGGATGCCTTACTTTATAGTAACTATGATGTTAAACAACGAGAGAATCATTCTGTATGGTTAGAGAATTATCGTTTACGGAAATAAAAGAAATTTGGGCAAATGATCTTTGGAGCGAAAAACACAAAATAGAAGTGTTCAAAGACGGACAACTTCAATCTCAAGAAATTAAACCAATGAGTTGTATGGTGTTTAATAATTTACAACGTCTTGACGAAAATATATTTAAATTATATACTCCTTTATTTTTAGGGTACTATAATGACGGTATAAAGGCGGTTAATTCGGGTCATAGAACGTCTGTATTACATTACCGTACTAGAGGAGCATGGTGTGATATGGATTGTAGACGTAAAGGATACAGCCACGAGATAATGGAAGTATTAGAAGAAGATGCTAAAAAACAACATGCAGAAATGATGTGGACATTCTCAAAAACATCCAGCATTCCTTTTTATGAAAGTTGTGGCTTTGAAAAAACAGGCCAAGGTAATGACACCAATTGGTATATGTACAAATATGTTTAATAAATTTGATATTGCTAAAGGTTTTTATTTAGAAACTTCTGGTACTACTGGTAAAAAGAAAAAAATATTTCATTCACCTGACCGTTTAAAAGTATCAAACGAAGCAGGTGTTGATTCTCAACAATTAACTAGCAAATCCAAAGTATTAACTGTATGCTCATTAAAACATGCAGGTGGCACAACTGCACAATCATTGCCTGCAATAAGTGTAGGTGCTGAAGTAGTAGTTAAAAAATTTAATTCATTTACTTTTCATAACGATATTAAAGGATATACACATACACATTTAACTCCAGGTTTTTGTGAATTATTAATGCGAAATAAAAACTGGGATAAACTTGATTTAACTGGTGTATGGGTTACGTGTGGCTCCGATTCAGTTTATCCATCTGTTATACAAGCATTTGTAAATAAAGGTGCTACGTTTATGTGTAATTGGGGTATGACAGAAGTTGGACCTTGTGCAATTAATAGAGTATTTGAGCCAAATGAAGAAGTAGGGTTATTAGATTATCCTTACTTAGGTAATAGGTACTATTGCGATTATCGCATAATGAATAATGTATTGCAAGTAAAAGGTGATATCGTTTATGTTGACGATTGGTTTATTACTGGCGATTTAGTAACAAAAGATAATGATGGACTCTGGTATCACGGTAGAAGTTCTAAGTAGAAAAGACTTTGCTCAATTAAAAGAATTTTGTAAAGTTTGTGCTACAAAAGGATATAGAAATAATACTGATTTTGGAAGATTAAAACTTAACAAAATAGTGCCTCCTTATGGACAATATTGGGTTGTTAAAAGAGATAATAAAATTATTTGTTTAAGTGGTTGCCATGAGTTTCCTGAAATAGATGATACTTCTTACAGAATATTATTTAGAGCAGTAGGTTTAGAAACACGTACTGGGTTAAGTAGATATCATTTTAATAGTTTACCATTTTATTGGCATGTAAGACCACAAGTAGAATGGATTAAAAAACAAGGTGGAGAACGTTTCTTTATAACTACACAAACAGATGAAGGCAGTGATGTATCGGGTAAAATGTTTAGGATGGATAAAGTTATGCATTTACTTGAAAAACAAGGAATATTAAAATTAGAAACTATTCTAAAAATAGGATACACTAAAGAACATGTTTGGGAATTAAATTATAATGAATATTTGTCTAAACGATTTAATAAATACATTTAACGAAATTACTATTGGAGTATTACAATGGCAGTAACAGAAACCGTTACATTAACAAAAGATGATAGCACAACATATGCAAGTGCCGCTGAGGCAATCACTGCATTCGAATCAGCAAATCCAAGTTCCGATCTAACATCGGCTTCAACATATATGGATACCGCTGTCGCTGATGGTGATATGGTTCAATCAGTAGCATTAAAAGCAGATTCTGCAGGATATGTTCTTACTAGAACATGGACTGATGCAAAATGGGCCGATGCAGGGACAAGTTGTCCTACGCCAGCAGTAGGAAATGGCTGGTCTAGAACTTCGACAACCTCATAATTAAGTGAAACTAGTTAAATCTTTTATATCTGGTGTACTATCTATAGATGCAACCAAGTATTCAGGATTCTTTTTTATATAATCATATATTGATCTTCTAACTACTTTACCAGCATATCCTGGTAAATTTTCCTCGTTAAATGATTTATCTAATTGCCAATATATATCTGGTTGTTGATGTGGTCTTAATGTAAGTTTTTCTTGTAATTCTTCAGGTGTTATATTACCTATATAACTAACATACAATTTATCGTCATATCCAAACACAAACACTTTATCTACAAATTGGCCGGCAATCGCTTCAATATCTTCACACCAAATTTTTGCTTGTTTTCTTAACACATACATACTTCTATCAGGTCTACCAATAAACTTCCAATCCATATCTACTAAGTCATCAATCTTTTTAACTTCTCCACCTGTATGTACTCCTTGTGTACATACCTGATTTGTTACAGGATCTATCCATGTTTTCATTTTATCCCATGGAAATGGTTGTCCTATTGTTTCGGGTTTTTTACCTGTTGCGTCAAATGTTAAGTAACTAAACTCGCAATTACCATACGAGTTATAAAAATTTTGAACACCCAATTTATTTGTTAATTCGTTCCGTAATTTCTTTGTCCAAGCACTACCAACTGCCGAACATGATGTAGTATTGTTATATGGGTTTTTACTTGATTCAAGAATTAAAGCATAGCCTAAAGGAAAACTATGCAAATAGTTTGGTTTATATTTCCAACTTGCTTCGTCATATTCTTCTTTGTCTTTTATAACATGTGCATGACCGCCCAATAAAAAATTAGTATACATAATATCAGGAGATATAGCAGTATATGGATGACACCAATTAATAGTAATAACAGGCTTTGAAAGTAAGGATTCAAGCATCCAAGGAAATGGTTGTATCATTGGCTGGTTTCCTTTATAATTCTCATCGTGTCCCCACATAACAGGCGCCATAGTAAAATTACCACTAGTACCTGCGCCTTGCCACCATGCTAATTCTGTTTCTGCTAAACAAGATTTTTTATCATGTATATGTTTTATTGTATCATCTCTAAAATCTATTACTGCATTTGAATTGCTAACTTTTATTCTTATATCACGTTCTATGTCTGTTTGTGATGGAGAACAAAAGCCTGGACTTATACCCATACCCGAAGCGGCAAGGCAAGCAATCCAGCACTCAGTTGATGTATCCGAAATTATTGTAATTCGCATACCTTTAGTAATGCCTTCTTTTTTATAAATCTCTCGCCAATTGTTTACTTCATCGGCTACATCATTCCATGTTAGTTCTTCATCTTTATCACTTAGACAAAGTTGATTGCTTCTAGGAATGTTAGTAAAAGGGTTACTTTTTGGTAGTATCCATTCGTGGTCTGTCGTCATAAAAAATCACGTATCTTTTGTTTGGGGAACGAACATATTTTGAGTCACCTAGTTCTTTGGCGTCGTCCTCTGTGTGTCGTTCTTCGTCTGTTAAAAATTGCCATTTCCTTCTAAATGGTCCAATAAAAACTATACTCCAAGATGGCTTTGCATTGTAGCCTTCTTCTAAAAGTTCTACTCGATGTAATGTTTCGGCTTTTCTGTAATTAATACTTCCTGGGCCTCGCCATATTGGATTCGTACCTGGGCGAAATTCTGTATATCCATTTTTTAAAATTATAGAAACAAACGACCATGGATGGTCGTGCATATCATTAGGATCACTTGCAAAAATTTTATTAATAAAAACATTAAACGGACAATATCTATTTTTAAAAATTAAATGATATCTACCCATATAAGGAACATGTCCTTTAATATCCTCTGGATAAGCCTTCCATGGATCTGTAAAATAATTTATAAGTTTTTTAATCATAAATTCCACGATGTGTAAGATTTGTCTCCGGATACTATTTTATCACCTTTTAAAAAATTCCAATTTCGTTTAAAAGGTCCTACAAAACATAAAGTCCATACTGGTTTATTATTATCAAGTTCTATACGATGAAATCTTTCTGCGGGTCTATATGCAATGCTACCAACACCTCGCCATTTTTTACCATATTCGGAATACTCCCAATATCCTCCTTTTAATATTATAGAAACAAACGACCATGGATGATCATGCATATCATCTGAATCACTTAAAAATATTTTGTGAAGAAATATATTAAAGGGTGCTATTTTACGATTGAAAATAAAACTATACCGTCCTATGTATGGTATATTATCTTTGGATGTTCCGGCAGGTATTATCCTCCATCTTTTCATAATTTTCTGAATAAGAAACATCTGCATTCCAAAGTATTATCGTTAAAATAAGAACGATCAATCCAACTATCTATGGCTATAATACCATCGCTTTCAAGTTGCTCTATTGTGTCTTTAAATCCATATTCTTTCCATATGCCAATATTAATAGTACAGACAAAATATGCATCTGGGTTTAATATTTGTGCTATATTAGTTAAAGCATGGTGTTTAACATGTCCTTTAGTAAAGGTTCCGCATGAAATAGCGGCATCATACATTGGTTTAATGGGTTTAAATTCATTAATATTTATTGCATACAAATCTGCATATACATTTTTTGATCTTGCTTCAATTAATGCTTTTTCGCTAATATCCCAACCATCAATATTTGTATAACCCAATTTTGCTAACGACTCTCCTACTAATCCCGTTCCTGCTCCAATATCAAGTATTCTAGCATTATAGTCGTCACCTAACACTTCAGCAAGGTCGTTTGCTACATGTTCAAATGCATTGTAATTAAGATCGTTTATAAGATGTGTATCGTAATTATTTGCCCATTCATTATAAAAGTTTCTTGCATCTTGATCTGTTTGCAAATTATATGCTTCAGTTAAATGCTCATTATTATTTGGTATATGTTCACCCATGTTTTTCCTTATATCTATCTCTTGCGTCTTTATAACTGCAATCTATTATTTTAAATTTTATAAAAAATCTATCCTCATGAAATGTTGGTACACTATGCTTTTCCATGATATTTAATAAAGCACATCTATATGAACCTACATCCCCTATATCTTCAAATTCAACTGGACCTACTTGTTCACCTAATTGCAAATTAACTGCACATTGTGGCTGATTATCATTAAATTGATCTCTAAGTTTTTTGGATATTTTATCTGTATGAAATGGAACAAAACTGTTTTTTAATTGTTTGTGTAAATGTGGTCTTATATTTTTACAATCAAACAATTTACACAATGAAGATATAATGTTACTTAGTTCGGGAGTAATAACATCAATGTCTCCATATAACCAAGTTTCAGGACCTTTAAACCAACTATCTTTATTAGGATTGTCGGGCCAATATGGATTAAGCGGAATATCCTTTACTTCATTTAGTAATTTTGTTTCATTATATGATATTGCTATGTCGTATATATAATCTTCACGTGTCATACAAATTTCTTTACGTCATTAAATGATAAACTGAAACTTATTTGGAGGAAATATCTCCACTCATCTTGCCAATCCACTGAATGTGTAACTTCGTTATTTTGAAGATATGTATTTCCATCATGATATAATTTTGCTACAACGTATTCATCTAAGTAAAAGTTAGTCGGTACATTACTATCACTTAATGGAAATGTTAAACTACATTTTCTATTTACATCTGTATGTATTATTGTTCCTTTATTTTTTAAAAATAATACTTGCATAGCATGTAATAAAATATCATTAAATTTTTGATAGAACCAAAGAGGCAAGTCAGGAGTTAGGATAAGACAATTACCATCAGGCTTGTCTTCTGGTGTATTAAATTCTGTATAATCTAATTTTTCTTGGATAGAAAATAGTTCGTTTTGTTGTTGTTCTGTTAAATTTAAATGCGGTAATTTAACAAATATATCATCCATTTTCTCTTATCTCCACTAGATGCTTTATAGTGTTATATACATGTTTTTTATATTGTTCGTCTGTGCCATTAAACAAATCTCGTATAGTTGCATCTTTGTTATCTTCTAATTTTTTAGCATACGGAGTAAGATAATTAGGACGAAAATCTGCTAGTTTTAAGTATGCTGGAAACTTTGCTACTGTATTTAAATAATGATTAACTGTTATGTTTATATCTTCTGGTATAATTTCTTCTATCCTTGCATTAGGAAATTTTGCTCGTATTTTTGATTTTGTTGCATGTACAGGATACATTATATACTTGCCACTTTCCATTATTTCTAACCCACCACGTTCTATAAACAGTTTTTCAAATAGCGGATAATATTCTTCTATATCATTATAGTAAGGTTCAATAACATTAAACAATGGCGGTAGCATTTTGCCATTGACCATTCTATCAAAATGATTTGGAGCAAATTTACGACGTGATATTGAATGTTCGTCAACTTTGGTATCTGTTGGCGTTAGTCCGTTTTCTTTGCAAGAATACCAGTATACATTATCTAAAGTTGCAAGTGTTCTACAATATGCATGTCCACCTGCTCCCTGTTCAAATGCTACAAATAAAAATTTATCGTGTTCTAGTAAAGATTTCTTCTGCATCTTTTACAATCTTTTTTTGTATATTAAATGCTGAATAAGGAAACAGCCAAGGAATAAATGTATGTATTAATGCTAGGAAAAATGCTAACAATGTTAACAAAGTAAATTTTCCGGCATACATAAAATGCTCAATATATGTTGAATTAACTTCTTCTAAATGGTCTTTTTCTATCATAAGTTTTTATAATTAAATGCAAGCCTATATAACAGTCTATCACCTTTAACTTTATTTCTTTTATGATAACTGTAAAATTGGTCGCTAATAACTAGATCGCCCTTTTGCCAATGATGATGATATACATGTTTTGTTTGGAATAATTCTTCTTCTAATGCTTTTATTAAATCTCTTTTACTTTCTAATGTATATTCTTCTTTGGTTTCTTTGTTCCTTAGTTTCCGCATAAACGTATTACCTAAGTATATTGCTTCTTTTGATATCCACCAGTTAGGAACTGTTCTAGATGGATGGGTAACAATCAATGGTTTCCAACTTGGTTTTGTATATCTGTTACGTTGAAACAAAGCAACTAATTCTTTATCGCCTTCAGTAAAATCGTATATAGAATCATTAGGATTAAATTCAACCCAGTATTCATATTGTCGTGCTTCTTCTTTTAATTCAAATGGTAAAGAATCAAAAGCCACTTGGCTATCAATAAAACTTGTAACTGAATCTATGCCTGGTTCAATGCAATATAAGGCAACGATTGCTTCATTAATATATCGCCAATGTCTTAGGTATCCATTGTTATGCCATTGTAATTCTGCTTCAGGAAATATTCCTACAAATTTTCCGTTTTCTTTTCTATTTGTTACTCTAAATATTTCAGGATAGTCAGGATGATTAAAATATGCTCCAGGAGCAAATATATTGCCAATTTCTTTGCATCCGTCTATTAGTTCTTGTTCTGTTAACTCTTGGTTATGCAATACTGCAACAACTTCGTCACCTAATTCCGAACCAATAACTTTCCAATCTAAAACATCATATTCTTTCATATTAAAATTTTGTGTTTTAAATTATCAGACATTTCATCTATATATACACCAGCAATTAAAACAGTTCGTTGACTGTTTCCATTTACAATTCTATGTGGCCACCCTGTATTAAAAAAGTAACATTTATTGTTTTCCATTGCATGTTGCTCGACACCTTGTTTTGTTTTCCATTCAAGTTTAGCATCGCCATGTTCGACACAAATTTGTATTCGGCCAATAGCACTTGTATCAGTATCAATATGCCAATGCAAGTAATGTTCTGGAGGACAAATTGCAATGCGAGCTCTATAGGTATGTGTAAAATTATCTTCTAGCCATGTTTTTACATTATTAATAGGCTTCTCAATATCCCAATTAAAATAATTTGCTTCCTCTACTTCTTCTAATGGATTATCATGTATATCACATTTCTGTAAAAGAACCTGCTTATAATTATACATTGATTTGTCAAACAGTTCATCATTAACATTAAACGGCCATTGTTTTCCTATTGTTTCTTTTTGTCTATGAAATGTATCTGTTAAATCACAATACTTACTAACTTGATATTCATCAGTGCCTAATTGATCTACTGCATAGTCTCTACCTATTGTTCTTATATCTTCAATAACATCATTTGGTACATCAAGTATTTCGGGCAAACACTTTACTTGAAAACGTCGTGGCCCTCTGTTACCTCTAACACGAGCTCTTTTAGTTGCATTTATAGGACAATCTTCTTTCATAATTTAACCAATCTTATAATCCATGATGCAGGATCCCATTCCCACCATTTTTTACCTATATGCCAATTGCTAGGATCAGCATGATGATTGTTATGCCAACCTTCACCAAATGTTAAAATATTTGTAATAGGATTATTATGGCTGTTATCTCTAGTTTTATAATTACGATAACCCCAGGAATGTCCTACGGCATTAACCCAACCCATTCCATGAAATGCCATTACACCCGGCATACAATAACCAAAAACAACGCCTAAAGGTCCAAAAAATACTAGCAGTATTATCGCATATAATAATATAATTGTATACCACAATTTATGGCAAAACATTACATGTGGCTTTCTTAATAAGTCTTTAATATATTTACGTTCTATTTTAACATCACCCCAGTTATGTACATATGCATTTAAAAACCCTATTTGTATAGGACCATGTGGATCGTTTGTCCTGTCTACATTTAAATGATGCAGTCTATGCACACCTACCCATCCAAGAGGACTGCCAGCAGTAGATAAACAACTAACATAGGTTGCTAGTTGCTCAAACCACAAAGGACATTTAAATGATTGATGGGATAATAAACGATGGAGACCTGTGCTAACACCTATCGATGCTATAACTCCCCAAACTAGGTAAGCAATTAGCCAGTAAGATAACTGGCCGTATAATAATGCGGGTATTATTGCGATATGATTAGTAACATGTAATATTTTTAATTTATTGTCGTCACTGATTCCCACTTATTTTTAAACTCCGTGAGCTCTCGTTTTGAGAGGCCAAATTCTTCACACAATAATTTTTCTGCTTGCTCAACACTTTCCTCTGACATGTCTGGTTGATCGTACCAGTCAGTTATATAGTCATCCCACTCATCCATATAGTTGCCGAAAATTGCTTTAGTAAGTTCGGCTTCTCCTCTAGATAACTTAACTGCCTCTTGCTGGTAATCTTCATATGCTTCACAAATAACAGGAAACTTAGGTTTGACTAAATTATACATTGCATTAGCATATTCTTGTATCTCCCATTGTGCATGACTATCTGCTCGAAGACGAATCATATGTAAAAAGTTTTTCACATTACATTTCCAATATGCTTCTGTGTAATTAGAAACTGGAAGAACCGCCCTTGCTAATTCTCTTGCTAAGTCGTGTTCTAAGAGTTCTTCATATTTTTCATATGCTAGTTTTGAACTTGTTTTGAAATCCCAATGCAATTTGCCTTGGATATCTTCTAACGTTTTGCCTCGTCCTTGATTGTTTGTTTTACTTTGTGATTCAAATGTTTCTGGAATGTAAAACTCGTCGCTCATTATAGAGTATCTGCCACTATATTCATTAACACTGGCAGTACGATGACGTATAAGTTGTCGCATAACGAATATGGGCAATTTAATGTGGAATTTAACTTCACACATTTCAAAAGGAGTAGTGTGTTCATGACGCATTAAATATCGTATAAGATTTCTATCTGTATTTACAGTTTTAGTACCATCACCATAACTAACACGAGCGGCTTGGACAACAGAATCATCTGTCCCCATGACATCGATAAGGCGTACAAAGCCGTGGTCTAAAACATTAATCTGTTGTTTGTTCTTCATCTTGCCAAATTGTTGTATTTGTTGATTGTAAGTCATTCTTGAATTTTTTCATATCCAATATAACTTCTACTTCTTTAGTATTACTTTGGAATTGTCTTACTTCTTCTCTTTCGAAGAATTCAACAGTACTCTTGCAATTAAAGTCTTTTGGGTATATAACCCTCTTACTACCATCATTTAATGATATTTTAATCACACGGATATACTGCAATGGGGGCAATACTTGATTTGCTTTATTGATAATAATACGATCAATATCGCGGTGTCTTTTAGTAATCACTAAGCATCAGCCTTCTTTGGTCTGCCTCTCTTAGGCTTTAAAGAAGGATCCATCTCGTATGCTTGTTCCTTAAGATTGTCAACTTCCTTCATCATTGTTTCTGCTTGTTGTAGGAAGTTTTTTGCAAGATCTTCGTTTTGTAATACTTCACCGACTTGCTCTTGACCTGGCAAAGGAATGTTAGGAGTAATACTATCTACCACTGCTTTTGCCGGTTCCTTTTTAGGAGCCTTGTCGTCACTAGTATAAACATCAAAACCTAAACTTCGGAGTTGTTCATTTAACTCTGCTAGTTTAATTGTTTGTTCTGGAGCCGGTAGCATTATAACATTATCGGTGGCGGTCTTTACCAACCATCCTTTATTGTGTAATGCGGTAAGCATATTTGAACCATCAATAAATGAATTACGTTCAAGATACTTGTAAAATTCTACTGTTTCTTGTGCCGTGGAATTTTCAACTGCCTGCATTACACCATCATGAAAACGATCTGGTAATGCATCGGTGTCTATAACTAAACACTCTGCTGGATTGTCTGGTAATTCCCTAAATGCAACGACACAACGACGGTCCGTATTTGCAATACGCCCGACATGTTTTAAAAATTTAGCCATGTTAGCCTCTTTTTAACTAGGGTTAGTGTCTTCTGCAACCTCAACTGGTTCGGTTGGAGGTTGTTCTTCTGGAGGTGTGTCTGGTGCTCCTTGTTGAGCTTCATCAGCCTTTTTTTGATTGTCTTCTATCTCGGCCAAGAATGCAGTTACTTTATCATACACCTCACCAACTGCTTTTAATTCGCCTGCTTGAAAAGCACCTCTGGTGCTTGCAATTTCTATAACTTGTTTTATTAAGTTAATATCATCTACGTGTAGTCCTGCCATATTTCCTTTTATTTTATTATACTTATTCCTCGTAATGTGCGGTGATTCCAAATGGTGCTTCTGCTCTTGGATTATCATGAATAATAAAAACCGTATCGCAGTAATCTGGATCTCCCCAGGCTCCACATGGATAACCATCTGTAAACATTACAAATTGTTCTGGGCAAATGTCGTTTTCTTTCATGTATTCCCAATTACACATGAACTCGGTTCCGCCACCGCCTCGTGCTTCGTAGTTCATAAAATCATCCAAGTTATCTTGAGTAAATTCTTGCATGTTATAAACTTCTGTATCAAAGCACCATACTCGAATTCTAAAATCCAAGTACTGTTCCATAATTCCTTTTATTTCACTAAAGAAGTCTCGTTGTTGTTCATGTGAAATAGACCCGCTCAAGTCAATCGCTAAATCAACTTCAAGCAACTCACCGTTATTCATGCCCGGTATAATTGCATTAGTTTGTTGTGATTTTCTAGAAGGTCTCATAAATGTATAATCACTTTTAATTGAACTTTCAATTTGACAACGAATTAGATCTCTCCAATTCATTTTTGGTTCTGTCCATTCTTTAATCATTCGTTCAATGCCTGCTGGGCAGTTACCTGCTCCGGCATTGTCTGCGGCACTTATAATTGCCTCTTTAAGTTCGTCCTTAATCTGTTGTTTCTCTTCGTCTGTAAGTGGACCTGGCTTACCTGATCCTTGTCCTGTGCCTTCACCATCTTCTCCGCCTTGTCCTCCTGGACCCATTGATCCACCTTCCTCTTCACCTTCACCTTCTCCAAATCCGCTACCTGGTCCCATGTGATCATCTAATGTATCAAGCTCTCCGTTTTGTGGTTCCTTACACTTAAATTTTTCTTTTAATTGCTCGTACACTTCATGTGAAGTAAGTCCTTGGTATTTCCAATCAAGTAAAATTTTAACAGTGGTAATAGGAGTAAATCCATCTTCGGTGAGTTGTATGTTTATTACATAATCACCTGCGGCATTATATAATTGGGGATTATAATCGTAATCTGCTCTGGCTCCAAAGTGGTCGTATATACAATGTAATACTTCGTGTCCACAAAGGAAAAGTACTTCGTTGTCGTCTAAGCGATCAACAAAATCTGCATTATAATAAAATTTACGTCCATCAGTTCCTGCGGTTGGACACCAACCTGCTTCTTCCAATTTTAATCTAGTAACCAAATTACCAAAAAATGGCTTGTTAAGGAGCAACCTAACACGAGCCATTGTAAGTCTTTCTAAAGCCGGTTTCCCACCATTTTTAAGTGGCTTATCTTCCCAACCAAACTTTCGACTTGGTACTGTTCCTTCTACTTCGTAACTTCCGGGGATCGCACCTTTTGTGGAGCCTTTAACTGGTCCTACTGTGGTATACATAATATCTGGCATGGAGTCTCCTGAAATTAGTTCTAATTTCTTATTCATCATACAACTATTATACTATCTATGGTAGAAAAGGTCAACCTGTTTGTTCAGAAAAATACAGTTTAAGCATTACAAATACTTGGGGATCTCTTACAACTATTGTATCTTTGAATACATTATCGTAATCTAACTTATTTACCCCGTAATTTTTAAGCCATTTTGTAACCTTTATTGTATTTGCATCCGGTGTGCATTTAACATATTGATTGGCTTTCCAGGCTTTAGTAACCCAATCTTTTTTATATTCTTGGATTTCGCTTGGAGTTGGTAAATTATCTCCCCATATACGTATGCATCTTTCCTTACCATAAATGCGATGAATGGTATTTTTACATCTTCCCCATTTATCTTTTGTTACTGCACTTAGCCATTGTTTTCTGTATGTTTTATCTTCTTTATTCCACATTCATTTGTTTTCGAATATTTGTTGCCGAAATTGCTTCGGTCTCTTTATCTAAAAATTCCTCTTCAATTTTATACCCAACACCTCTACCGTATGTAATATGCATAATATTAGGTACTGCCATTACTTCAAATTTACCTTCGTATTCTGCTAACGCCTCTTTAATATAACCAATCCGTTGCTCTATTGTAAAAGGGTTGCTATCTGTGCCATCCTGCTCTCTTAATAAAATTACTACTTGGCCAGTTTTTGAAAGGGCCCGTTTAAAAAGTTCTGTATGCCCTTGATGCCAGGGTTGAAATCTTCCAAGCATTTGTGTAGTTGGTCTTGTCCAATCCATGTTGTTATCCTTGTGTCATATTGTGTAGGGGGCTCAAACATCTTGTTTGTATCTTCATAAATGCCCTTTTTGGCTGTATCCATCCAAATTCTATAATCAACGTTTAATTGATCTCTAGTTGTATCTAATGGACAGATAAAATCTAAAATACCGTATTCAATTTGTTTATATCGTTCGACTTGTCGTAACCTTCCCTCTTCGGAAAAATCCCAATCATCGTAATATTCTCTTATTGTATCGGCATTATAATGAGGTACCATAAAATGGTATGCAAGTTCTCTTGCTAATGTAGTTTTGCCTGTATCGTTTATTCCAAATATTAATATCTTCATACCTTTTATTTATATAGACAGTGAAAGGAGGATGCACAAAGTACATCCTCCTTAGGAGACAGCCGGAGTGGCGCCCGGCTACGCTTCGATAATTAACTTACCGAACCGTTCAAAAAATTCTTTAAAGTTTGACAACTTCCTGTGATCGAATGGTAGTCCGTAACTCTTAAGTGCCATCCTTGCACCAAATATAGTCATCTCAGTATTGAAGTTGTCCATCATAAACTGGATAAAGTTTCCTGCTTTTACATGCCACTCATCCATTTTCTTTTCCTTCTGTGCAGTTTCGCAGGACTCTTTAAGTTCGTAACACATACCGGTTGTCAATGCATACTGTCCGGAAGTTTCAATGTTAGCACCTGACTTAACCTTGCCATCCAAAATGTCTTGTGGAAGTGGCAAGTGAGCTTTTTGGTTTCTGTGAGTTTGAAACTTAGTTGCAACACCTTCTCCAACACAACCGGATACCATGTCCATTTCAAGTGACCTGTCGCTCTCTTCGGCGTTTTCAGTGTCACTGTCATACATGAGTTCACTTACAAAAGACCAACTACGTGGAGTTGGAAATGCTTTCGTATCAGCCGCCGGATTAAAATCATACAAGTCCTTCTTTTGGAACTGCAAATACCCAATAACGTCTGGGTGAATTTGGTTTTCTACTGCCCAGTCAAACCAGCAGTTAAAATCAACTTTAATTTCTAAGTGGATGAAACGGTTTGCCAACGGCTTTGGCATTCTGTAAGTAACCCCTTTATCAGTTTCGCGGTTCCCTGCCGCAATTAAAAGTACATTGTCTGGTAACTTGTAGGATCCAATTTTTCTGTCCAAAATCAACTGGTAAGCCGCCGCCTGTACACTCGGAGCCGCTCCGTTAACTTCATCTAAAAATACTATTGCGGTGGACTTAGGATCGGTTGGAAGTTCTGCTGGTGGTGCCCATTCCATTTTGCCAGTTTTGGCATTGTAAAAAGGCATACCTTTAATATCGGTAGGTTCCCAAAGTGGTAAGCGAATGTCTACAACATCTCGTTTTAAAAGTGCCCCTAGCATTCTAACTAAATCGGATTTGCCAATCCCTGGTGCACCCCAAAGCATAAGTGGACGTTTAATTCTAAACGCCTTCTTAGCAATTTGTTCTGCTTGCTTCAGTGTTACTGTTCTTGTGTCTATTGCTACTGCCATCTTGTCTCCTTAGTTAAAATTAATGCCACTTAATTAACTTAATATAATAATTATACGCTCTTGACTCCAAAAGGTCAACCTCTTTTTGCATTAAATTCTCTATCCCAACGAGTCCAATGTTTAACGTTTTGATCTAACAATCTATTACTGCGGATAATGTATGCTACATTCTTATCAAGCATCTTTCTTGTTAGTGGGGACATTTCCTTGTCTAACTTTTGAAGATGCATACATTCTGCAACTTTATCTGCTTTTCTTTGTTGTGCTTTTACATATTGTATAAAAGTTAAATCCGCCATCTTGTCTCCTTGAAAAGTTAACTTATTAACTTAATTTACAACTATTATACTATCTGCTTATATAAAGGTCAACCGGTAAATATAGAAACAGGATATTATGGCAGAAATTTTATTAAATAAATGGACTTTAGCAACTGTACGGGTAATCTATCATATACCTGATTACATACATATTCTTAACGAATTTGCATGGCAAACAGAAGACGAGATACCCGATTATCCCAGAATTCAAAAGTTTTTAAATTATTGGGATAAGCATATTGACGGACCGATTAAAGATGTTTACATATATGACCATGAGGCATTGAGAGGTACTGTTAGACATGTTGATCGTAGGTTTAAGTTAAACTAAATTTTAGCATTACACCATGCATTTATATCTCCATCATATAGTTTGAGATCAAATACATCGGTAGCACCAAACATTGTTATTTCACGCCGTGTTAAGTAGTACGGCCAATATAGATTTCTATCTAATAAAATTAGATTCTTACCTTTAACTTCATCTTTAATTTTTATTGTTGACGAGTCGTAGAGTTGTTTACAGACTTTATAGCCATAAGGGGTTAGGCGTAAACCCGAACCATTTGGTCTATAATTGTCGAATATAAGTCGAGGTTTGGGGGGTTCGATATGGTCCTCTAGGACACGAATGTCTTCGAGGACTTTAATCTGAATTTGATGAGGCTCAACTTTGTTGTGAGCATGGGCAGTCGCATTTGCAATCATCTTTATGTGGACCGCCTACCTTGCACTCACATATGTTGCACTTACATTCTGGGCAACATTTTTCCATATTTTATTTCCCGTTAATAACGTCTGCTTCTTGCAGGGCTTGTGCTTCATTAATTTCCGGATCGTCTTTCTCTTTAAACCAATAATCGGTTGTCTTCGCTAAGACCGCTACATAAGCACCTAACAAAATATTGAGTAAGTCTCGTGCTTCTTGTGGTAATGTAGCGAAAAACAATAATCCAACTAATCCTAAAAAGGTTAAAACGATTATCATTGATAGCGAGTATCTAGCAAACCAGTTCCGACTTCGTCTGCTTTCTAGATTATCATGTTTTTTTGTATTATCCGCCATAATATTTTTATTGTTATAATATCATTATTTATTAATTAAATCACCCCAAGTTGGTTGATCCTTAGTGGGCTCAACTGGTGGCGGTGATTTTTCAACTTTCATTGGAATTTCAATGTTGTTACTTTTATTATCTGATGTTGTTGCATTATCGCCTCCGAGGTCGATATATGCTTTCCTTACTTTGTCGCCCATTGAACCATTTAGTATACATTTCTTACTAAGTTCTGCTACATAAACATCTGATGTACCTTCAAGAACATAGCTCGAATAATCTTCTTGGCATGGGTAATCTGTTCGTATAGCATCGGTTACACATGAACAATGGTTCATTCCTAAGAACGGTTGTATAGGTGCTCCCCAGTTCACTATGCTTTGTTTATTCATGGCTTGAAAACATTCATTCACCATAAATGTTACTGGACCTGAACTCCAATTTAGGGTGTGCAAACATTTTTTATCCTTACCATCAGCAAGGATAGGCACCATTAAGAAACATAATAGTGCCGTAATCCATCTAGCGACTTTTACTTGGAGGTTGTAACTTTCCTTGTTTGTCATATAATTCGCCTGCTCGTACTTCTAATTTTCTCAACGTAACTTTAACATTTTTGTTAAGTTTATCTCTTACTATTAAGAGATTTATTGTTTCGCCTACTTTCTTTTTTCGTACAACTTTTGTTAAATCTTCTTGACGGTTGACTGCATTTCCATCTACACCTATTATTATATCAAAGTATTTGAGACCTTCTGGCATTTCGCCTAAAGGTGCAATCATACATCCAAAAATATTTGGAACAGTAATATCGGCCTTTTTAACTTCAGGCATCGCTCTTACTGTATCTAAATTTAATGGATTTAGATTAACTAATCGAACGCCAATGTATGCTCGTACAAATTCTTTACCTTCTTTAATAACATCAACAATTTCTTTTGCATCATCTTTACGTATCGACAATGCCATGCCTATATTTGTTTTAGGTTGTATCGGCGACGGATTAATTATCATCGCATTAACACCAACAACCCTGCCTGCTGTATTAACTAAAGGTCCTCCTGAGTTACCATGATTTATTGCTACATCGGTTTGAAGTAATCGAACATAAGGTGATCTTATAATTCTTTCTGTATTACTTACAATACCTTTTGATACAGACCAAACCATGCCAAATGGATGACCTACGGCAAATACATCCATACCATCCCATATTTCTTCTTCGGACCATTCTAAGTAAGGTAATGGTTTTTTACGTTTTGGTATGTGTATTACTGCTAAATCCGATAATGGATCTTTGCCAATAATTTCAACTTTATAAACATTCCAATCGTCTTTATCATAAAATGCAAGTTTTAATTCATCTGCATTATGTATGCAATGATAATTGGTTACTATATGTCTTTTTTCATTAATAACAAACCCACTACACATACCAGATCCTTCTGGATTGTGTATGGAAAGGTTATTATTGCTCTTTATGAGTATAAAGACGGTCGCCGCCTTTACACGCTCTACTGTTTCTTTATTAAGACCTGCCCATGCGATTGAAGCAACACAGAGGGCAAGTGCCACTGCGATTATTTTTTTCACTCATAATTCCTTTCTGTCGTGTCCTCGATTAAGGTACCGAACATGTTCATTAACCTGTTCACCACATCGTGTTAGACTGTACTTTCCGCAGAATTTCATAAAGTGAATTCCAACCATGGGAACCTTTTTTGGTTCGACCTCGTTGATACATCCTTCCAATGCTTCTCTTATGTTTTTGGGTTGGTTGGTCAAGTCTATCAATTGTTTGTTTTCTAAATAAGCGTCTATCACTTTACGCTCGTTATTATCATGGTCAACCCAACGTTGTAACATTAAGTTATTCCATGCAAATCCTTTGCTATTTCTATCCTCGAATGCCTCTAATAGTCCAATTTGTTTTTTCGTACTCTTTGTACGTACACCTGGGTAGGCTGATTTAACATTATCAGATGAATCGCCTCTCATACATTTTTCGAATAATAACCATTCAGGATCAGGTGTATCTTTAAGTTTATTTCCTTTATCATCAAAATAACCTTCTAATTTAATAAGGTTATTTGTTATACCGTTGTATATTTCAACATTAGGATTAATTAATTGTAAATAATCACTATCACTGCTTACGATAACATGTTTTTTATCTGGAAACTTTTGTGCCCAAGCCGCAATTAAATCGTCTGCTTCCATTTCGGGATGGTGCAATACAGTACAATTTGATTTACTTTTAAAAAATTCTAATGTATCGTCCAATGCATCAAAAAGCATCTGTACTTCTCGTAATTCTTTAGTCGATGCTTGTGCTTGTAATTCTTTGCGGTTTGCTTTATATATTGGATATACTGTTTTACGCCAACTTCGTCCTTCCGACGCAATAATAACATGTCCGCCAAACTTCTTGCTGACATAATTGATACTGGAAAATAGAATATGTAAACACATACCTATTTTTGTTTCAACATCTGGTCCTCTTGACACATGTTTTGCTCTATGAAACATGTTATGTAAATCTACAAGAATGTAATCAGTCATATTATTATCCGTTTGCATAAATTGATCGACAAAGTTCTGTTAACCATTCATCGATTATTTCCTCGTCATTACCTTCGTACCCATGCTCTTTAAGGTATCTAACAAAGTCGTTATTCCAATCTAATTCAATAAAACCTTTACTTGGATCATCCGGGTTAAGATTTAAATCTATAACTTTAACCCACGGCTCACCTTTTTTATCCGCCTGTAATTTTTCTTTTGCTAAATCAGCATCCAATTTTGGAGCCGGCAAAACTTTAGGCTTTTCCTTTTTCTTTTTAAAAATATCTTTAAGTCCCATTGTCTACGTTCCCCATGCATTGCCAAAAAGCCCTACATGTAGTCGAGGACTGAACTTAAAGCCATTTGCTAAACTTACATCAGCAACCTGTCGTTCAGTCAGGTTTAATGTTTCTTGTGTACCCCCTACTGGCATAAGATATACCGGAGTACTGCTTGGTAGTTTATATTCGTTAAGTGCTTTTTTAACATCATATAAACATTGTTCGTCTTGGACAACGAATTTGAAAAACAACTCGCTATTCTTAACCTTACTATACATATTTACCACATCTGGTTTAATGGCTTTATTCCAAGGTTCACCGCTAATGCTTAGTTTCGCTGAACAGGCAAATGTTGTATAGAAGTTAGAGTTTTCAAGAAATTCTATAAATTGAGGTCTTAATTTTTGAGTTCCGTTTGTTTCAAATGTAATATGTTTTAAATCTTTTAACTTTTCATCACTGAGTAATTCTGGAAGTTGTTTTTGCCACATAAGTGGTTCCCCTCCAGTAATAACTAGATGTATATTTTCCCATTGTTTAGTTGGTGTAATGTCGATTAGTCGTTTTGCAACTAATGATGCTTCTTCGTGGGTTGTTAAATGCATGTATTCTTTTGCCCAAGTGGCACTAGAATCACATCCTATTGCTGGTACTGGTAAGTCACTAAATGATTTGTATTCTTTTATCTTTGGATCAATTCGATGAGGCATCCATTCTTTTTTAACCCAGTTATCTGGATCTCTGCCCTGTCCAAATCCTCTACATTCAAAGTTACAACCAAATAATCGCATAAAAACACTTGGTGTTCCTATCCATCTGCCTTCGCCTTGAATACTATAAAAAATCTCGCTGAATCGTATCATGCAATATTTCGTTAATAAGATTGTTTAATGTGATATCTCTGCTATGAGCCTGCTTTGTTAAGTATAACAGATTTATATCCGAAAGGTCAATCTCTATTTTGCTGGTGTTTGAGCCCATAAAAAATTCTGAAGTATGTTGATCGTACATTATTTCGCCTTCGGATGTTATGTTATTTGCGTTAATTGTAGTCGCTTGTTCCATGCCTTCCTTTACTTTTTTGAGTTTTGCTTTTTCCTCTGCTTCACGTTGAAGTTCAGGTAATCTTTCCTTGTACCACCAGTCTGCGGTGCTTCCCATTCTTCGTTCCTTATAAAGAATAGATAGCCCAAAGGCTGAGCGCCAGGACGCCCACCTGGGCCCCCAGACTACCTAAAATCGTTATGGATTCCTTGTCACTGAATATGCAAGTGCTCCATCGGGATAGTTTCGAATACCATTGTCATATTGTTTACGGCGTTCTATTTCTTTTCCTATTTCTTCACGAAATTTTAATTCCTGTTCACACCATTCTTTTACTTGTTTTATTTCTGTGGTGTTTAAATTTTTAATATCAATGGCTGTCATATTAAAACCCCATTGCAACTTCTTCGGCTTTAAAATAGTAGTCGTTTACTTCTGGGTCTGCTTCTTTTTCTGTACCATCGTTTAAATCTACTATTAATATTTTTGTAAGTGATCGAGTTGTTTCAACCAAATCGCTTTCTGCTTCAAAATTAATGCAGTCTTCGTCGTCCCAATCATAACAGTCAGCGGCATCCTGGCATGCTTCTTG
>Ga0208764_10000668_pt1 | contig 22067 bp, 23 predicted proteins | sample ETNtaG_18_FD_185762 | JGI IMG/M metagenome (GOLD analysis project Ga0208764, IMG submission 185762) | Marine microbial and viral communities from oxygen minimum zone, Eastern Pacific Ocean - ETNP201302SV91 (SPAdes) (version 2) | ecosystem: Environmental > Aquatic > Marine > Oceanic ... | reverse complement strand
TATCATTCTCATTTTTATTTATGAGATTTACGATTTCTTTTTTTAAACTTTTTTCATCATTTTTTGCCATCTGGAATCTAACAACAAAATCATCTATAAATTTCAATTTTTTATTTTTATCTTTTTTAAGTTTTTTAAAATATTGTATACTTTTCATATAATTTATTTCAATTCGTTGTAATACTCTTTTATAGCTTTATCTATTGGCGTAAATCTAAATTTTTTTAATCCCTTCATAATTTTATTGTTTTTTGCTAAATGATTTGAGCCATTGTAGATTCTCTTTTTAGAAATAATTCTTGATTTAGAATTTGTCAAATTTATACATTTTAGAGCTAATTGTTTAAAAGAATAACTTTTTTTAGGAACAATAATAAATGTGCCTATTATTTTTCTTCTTATTATCATTTCTATTATTCTGATTAAATCTTTAATGTATAAGAAGTGTTTTTTTTCTTTTCCATCTCCCCAGATTTTTAAAGGTTTTTTTCTAATTATGTTGTGTAGAAAACTAGTGGGTCCATAATTATAGGCGTAATCATATTTTCCGAAAACCCTAGGTATTCTAACAATTGTAAGATTTAATTTTGAAATTTTTTTTAAAGAATTCAGAATATTTTCTGAGAAAACTTTTGCTATTCCGTATTCGTTATCTGGACTAACTAACGAGCCTTCATCATAATTATTGTAGTTTTTTTTATCGCCAAAAACTGACATTGAGCTAAATAATACTACGTGTGATGGTTTCATTAGCTCAATTATTTTTGCTAAATTCATTGTTAAATCGATATTGTCGATAATTGAGGGTTTTTTATCTATATGTTTGGTTTTAAAAGCAAGTAAAATTAATACAGAATTTTTTTTTATGTATTTTTTTAAATCTTTTGAAATAATTTTTTTAGATAAATCAATCTTTTCTCTATTAATACCAATATAATTTAACGAGAGATTATTGGAAACTTCTACAAAATTTTTTCCAATAAATCCGTTGCTGCCTATAACATAGATTTTTTTCATTTTTTTAGGAAAATTTTGATTTTTTTTATGATACTTTTAACATCTAGATTATTTTTTTTATAAAGCCAATCTACGTTTCCATAGTCAAAGCTCTGTTCATTTTTAAGAGCGATTCTTTTGAGTTTTATATTCAAATTATGATCAGAGACAATTTCACTTATCAAACTACCTAGGCCTCCTGTCAAAACATTGTCCTCGACTGTAACTATCTTTTTATATTTTTTTAATTCCTTGATTAATTTATTTTTTTTAACTGGACTGATTTTTACAAAATCTATTAATCCAATATTCAAATTTTGATTTTTAAAAAAATTTACAACTCTAATAGAAGTTGAAGTCATGAGTCCTGTAGTAATAATTGCTAAATTTTTTCCTTTGCTTAAAATTTTGAAATTATCATTAAAGCCAGTCAAATTTTTATAAATATTTTCTGATTGTGTCTTGTGTAATCTTACGTAAGTCGGCATCCTGTTATTATATGCAATTTTAGCACATTGAGCGGCACTAACTGGGTCCGAGGGATTTAAAATTGTCATTTCTGAAAGAGTTCTCATAAGTGCGATGTCTATAACTCCATGGCCAGCAGGTCCATAATGAGAAAATGACAAGCCGGTGCCTAAACCAACTAGGCAAACTGGTAAATTCATTGAACAAATATCAATTTTTATTTGTTCAAAACATCTCATGGTTATGAAAGGAACCATTGTATAAACAAAAACTTTTTTTCCTGAAAGTGCAAGACCGGCTGCAAGTGTGACTGAATTTTGCTCAGTAACGCCTGTGTTATAAAACTGCTTAGGATAATTTTTTCTAAATTTAACCAAACTATCGGCGTCAGTATCTGCGGACAAAAAAATTACATTTTTATCTTTAGATGCAAATTTATAAAATTGATCAAAAAAAGCGTTTCTGTAATCTATTTTTTTTTTCACAGATTATTTCTCAATTCATTTATTGCAAGCTTGTATTCATCATTTGAAGGTATGCCGCTATGCCATTTGATATTTTTTTCCATAAATGACACCCCTTTACCTTTAATTGTATCAGCCAAAATAACAACTGGCTTGGTAGAGTTTTTTAAATTTTTGAAGGTTTTTATAATTTTTTTTATTGAATGACCGTTTATAATTTTTACATTCCAACCACAAGATTTAAATTTATCTTCTAATTTACCTGAATTGTTATCATCCTGGCGATATTCCATGACTGACATTCTATTTCTATCTACGATTACAATTAAATTATTAAGTTTATTTTTTCCTGCAAACATTACTGCTTCCCAAATAGATCCTTCGTCGCACTCTGCGTCACCAACTAGAGCAATAGTTTTAAAATTTTTTTTATCTATTTTAGCTGCTAATGAAATTCCAGAGCCTAAACCTATAACATGACCTAGCGATCCAGTATTATACTCTGATCCTGGTATCTTATTATTTAGCTGTTGCCCTAACTTACTTCCGTTTTTTCCATAACTATTAATTAAATTTTTTGAGATAAATCCTAAGTCGTTCCAAATGTGATATAAGGCTAAATGTATATGCCCTTTACCAATTAAAAATCTATCACGATCCCTCCATAAAGGTTTTTTAGGATTAAATTTAAGTATTTTTCCATAATAAAGAGCTATTAAAATTTCTATTGATGAAAATGTTCCACCTAAATGAGATCCCTTACCCCCTGTTTTCTTGGCAGTCTCAAGAACTTTAATTCTCAATTGGTTGGAAACCTTATCAAAAAAATTTACTGATTTTTTTTTCATTAATAGTAAAGCCAAAGAAGATGTCTTTCACCTTTTTTAATTTTAGAAGCATAATGAACTGATTTTAAGTCTAAAAGAACTAGGTCTCCCTTTTTGCCTGTTAAAGAAATAGTTTGATAATTTTTTTTAAATTCGTCATCCAAAACTTCATCGTTGACTAAATGAACTTTTCCACTACTTTTATTTAGATTGAATTGGTTGAAAAGATGATTATGATGAATTTTTTTGACCTGACTGTTTTCTGAAGATTTTTTAAAATAAATGGTTGGTCCATTAATATCATCGACATCTTCAAGTAGTAAGCATCCCCTTAAACTCCTAAATGGTGAGTCAAGATGTGGTTCTCCAGCAATTACATCTTGTTCGATATTATCCTTATCAGCGACAGAGAAATTATATATTAAAAAAGGGTTATTTTTTGAAAGTGAGTAGGTTAATATTATTGAGTTTAGTTGTTCTTTGTTTTTTATTGAAAAATAATTAAAACCCTTGAGTTTTTCTAAACCTTTTAATTTAAAAGAGTTATTGAATTTTTCGAAAAAAATATTTTCTTCATTTTCCATTACTCTAACATTAGGGATATTTTTTCCGTTTTTAAGATTCTTAGGCAGGTCATCAAATAATTTTTGACAGTTTTCTCTAATTACTTTTATTTCATTTTCGTTAACAAAACTTTCGATTACTGTTGCTCCATTTTGCTTCAATTCATGAAGAGCTTTACCTGAAATAGTATTTTTACCCTTTATAGCTAAAAATAAATTTAACCTTAATTTCCAAAAAATATTGTCAAAGTTTATCAGCAAAATTAGTACAGCTTTAGCTATAGGAGAAGGCAAGAGTCCAATAAATTTTGCTTTATTTGTGATTTTTGTTATCAAACTCATTTATTTAAAAACTTTTTCCAAATTTTTTCAATTAACTCTATATCTTGAGCAGCTTCACTAGCTTTATTTTTAGATATTTTTTTATTTTTTATATCTTTTATAAATCCATCACATTGATTTTTAAAAGACCAAGATTTTTTAGATTTAAAAAAGTATTTTTTTTCCCCAGGCCTTCTATAAATAGCAAATGTCGCGGATTTATTTTTAAAGTGTTGAGGTGGAAGCTTGATTATCAAAGAACCAAGTTCAAAGTAAATCTCAAAAGTCTCATCCCATCCATATTTTGTAAAAAAACCGGTTTCTAAAATAGCATTAAATTTTTTATATCTTAAACTTACTGTGGACATATTTTTATCGGACAAAACTGCATTTTCCACTTTTGGTATTTCGTTAGTGAAATATCTCAGTAAACTAATATTATGACAATATAGGTTCAAATATTTTTCATAAGATTTGTCATACCTTTTTGGTAACCAATTAGGTTTTAATGGCCAACTAGGATTGCTTAATGAGTTTTTCTCATTTGTCTTTAAATAAAAATTTTTCTTATCGTAACCACTTCCGGATAATCTGTGTGACTTTATAAAAATTATTTTACCCAAGATTTTATTTTTTATAATCTTATTAAACTTTTTTTTGGCTTCGATCACACCTTCATCATAAATTTTGTTATATCCAACTTTATGTAACGTTTTGTATTTTTGAGCTATACTTAAAAGTTTTCTTGATTGTAAAATACTGCCAGCCATTGGCTTCTCGGTAAGAACAGGTTTTCCAAATTTCAATAATTTAGATGATATTGGCCCAATCATATCTCTCTTCGTTATTATCGCAATCCCATCGTATTTATTAATGTCTTTCATTAAATCTTTGTGTGAAACATAAGCATTTTTAATTTTATATTTATTAATTACTTTTTTTCTAAGATTCTCTCTTGCTTCCGCAAGCCCAAATATTTGACAATCTTTATTTTTGAAAAAATTTTCGATAAAACCTATTTGGCCATTAAACCCGGCGCCTATTATGCCAATTTTAACTTTAGACATTAATTTTTAATTTTTTTTGGACTTTTTTTTAAGTAAAATTTTATTTTGAATAAGTTTTCTAATTTATTTGTATCTTTATCATTAGTCAGAAGAATATTTTCTAATGAGAAAAGAATTTTTTTTTTCTTGTTTTTAACGAGTTTGTATAATTTTACTCTGTCGCTTTTTTTCTCAGGTAGTTGAGCTAAACTATAAAAGGCTATACCATCAAATTTACCTTTTGCTATATCTGAGAGCATTTCATTATAATTTAAAAAACAATTCTTAATGCCATACTCGGTAAAACTAAGTTTATATTCATAACCTCTTTTTTGACATGCGTCTCTAATTACTAAATTTTGAACTTTTTGTTGATTGACAGATCCGTCTAGAAGTTTCCTGCTTGAGATATAACCTTTAAAAATCATATTTATTAGTTATGTTCCGGTAATTTGTAGTCTAATCCAATTTTAGTAGCAGCTCTAATTTTCAAGGGCGAGAAAAAATTTCCAAGCTCTTTTTGCATGTATGGAGTAAACAATCCCTTAAATCTACAGTTTAATGATACTCTCGTTTCGTTAGTTGTGTTTATTAAATTTCCATGAGGTAAATTTTGGTTAAATAGTAGGTAGCTTCCAAAATTAATTTTGACAAATTTAAAATCTTTTTTAAAATGTTTGTATAAATCAGAAACAGATTGAATTTGTTTTTTAGAAAAAGTTTTATTGAATTTCTCTATTTTTTTGGAATTCAGAATAAACATAGATTTTGACTTATAGCAGTTTACCAGTGGTAGCCACAGAACACTTTCAAATGGCGAGTCACCAGACCAAGTATCTGAATGTATTGGCAACAGAGAACTCTCATCATTAGGTAGTTGTATGGATAAATTAATGTTATTTTGCATCGCAAGCTCATTACCGATAACAGTCGAAAGCATATTTTCTGCAGTCATGAAATAATTAATTTTAAAATCTTTATCTTTATTAATTTGATTTATTAAATTTAATCTTACCTTATTTAAGTTTTTTTCATTTAAATAAAGATGTAGATAATTTAGGTTAAATTTTTTTAAACTAATATTCAGTTTTAAAATTTTAACAAGATGTTTTTTAATTAAGTTTTGAATATAAAGTAATGAATTTCTATTTTCAGCTTTTTGAATTATTAAACCTTTATTTAAGAAAGTCTTTTCAAATTTTGAATATTTTATCGAGTACATTAAAATGGTCCTGTGAAGTCTTTATATGGTATATCCGTTTCATTTATATTTTGTTTAGGCAAATATTTTTCAATTATTTTATTATTAATTTTCTTTCTAGTTAATTTAGAAATTGATTTTAAAATTTCACTTAAATTCAAATAGAAATCTTTAGCTAAAACTCTTGTGCTCGGTATTGGCATTTCTTTTATTCCTAAACGAATAGGATTAGATTTCAAATTTCTTGCTAAATTTTCTGATACTATTGAAATAATTTCTGAACTCACGCCAAAAGACTTCCAGCTATTATCTAGGACTAGCAAATTTTTTGTTTTCTTTACCGACTTTAATATAAGTTTTTTATCTAATGGCCGTATACTTCTAAGGTCAATTATTTCTGCAGAGATATTGGATAATTTTAATATCTTTTTTATTCTCAAAAGTTGTATAAGTGCATCCGAAAAAGAAACAATTGTTATATCTTTTCCTTTCTGGATAACTTTAGCTTTTCCTATTTTTACTGAGTATATTTTTTTTGGAACACGACCTGGAATATTGTGAAGCCATCTATGTTCAAAAAATATCACCGGTCCATTATCTCTTATGCTGCTAACCAAAAGACCTTTTGCATCATAGGCATTTGAGGGTGCTACCACCTTAAGACCCGGAATATGTGCAAACAGCGTCTCTAGAGATTGAGAGTGTTGTGGACCCTGGCCCCAACCTTTCCCGATGATTAATCTTATAACCAGCGGTACTTTTTGCTTCCCTCCTGACATAAAATTCCATTTTGCTGCTTGATTAATAATTTGTTCTATTGATAAAAGGCTAAATTCTACTCTTTGATGGGATAATACTGGTCTTAGACCTCTTGTCGCTGCACCTATACAAATTCCTGTTAGTGCGCTCTCAGAAGTGGGTGGCTCTATAACTCTTTTTGTGCCAAAAATTTTGGATAAGCCAGTTGTTGTTCCAAAAATTCCTTTAGGATCATTGGTTCCAAGTCCAATTAAAATTATGTTTTTATCCTTTTTCATCATTTGAACAAATGTGTTTCTTATGGACTCTGAAAATTTAATTAAGTTCATTTATTTGTAATAATTGTAATATTTTCTTAGATCTTTACGGGTTGGATAACTGCTTGCTTTTGCAAATTCAAAAGCTTTATTAACTTCGGAATCAATTGACATTTCAATTCTTTCTATAAATTCCTTTTTAAAAATTTTATTTACTTTTTTCTTTATTTTTTCAAGTGGACAATTTTTTATCCATTTTTTTAACTCACCTTTGTTTCTGTAATTTAAATTGTCGTCCCAAAAAGGCCCGCAATGTTCTAACCATCTATATGTATTAAACTCTATAAAGGAAGGTTTTGAGGTTCTTTTAATATCTTTAATAACTTTGTGAGAAATATTAAAGACATTTAAGACATCATTTCCATCGGTTTGGTATCCCTTTAAACCATGGGCCCTGATAATGTCTTTAATTTTTCTTTTGTTTGGCTGTCTGTCTCTTAAATGAGTGTAAACAGAATAATAATTGTTCTCACACACAAATAAAATTGGCAAATTATTTAAAGCTGCAAAATTTATTGTTTCATGAAAAATTCCCTCCTCGGTTGCCCCTTCACCAAAAAAAATAACTGTTAAAAATCTCTGACTTTTTTTTGAATGTAATGATTTTAAAGCTATACCGGCTCCAATTGGTATTGGACTACCTACAATTGGAATGGACATCATGATGCCGGCTTTCTGATCTTGCAAATGCATTGAGCCTCCCATACCTTCAGCACAACCAGTTTTTTTTCCATAAATTTCAGCAATCATACTTTTGAGATTTCCACCTTTTGCTAAATAGTGAGCGTGACATCGGTGACTGCTAATTATTTTATCGCTCGTTTTTAAATTTTGACAAACTCCAGCTGCAACCGCTTCCTGTCCTATAGACAAATGAACCGGGCATCTCATATCCCATTCGGAATAGTATGAGGCAATTTTATTTTCTACCCTTCTTATTCTATAGATCTTTTTAAAAAGTTCTAAAATTAGTGTTCTTTTTTCCATAAAAAATATTTATTGAATCAACTACATACTTTAGTTGTCGTTTTGATAAATTATGATGAGTGGGTATAGAAAGAATTCTTTTCGCCTGATCTTCGGTATTTTTTAAAAAGAATTTTTGTTTCTTAAACATTTTTTGTAAATGTATCGGCCTAGGATAGTGAATAAAAGATTCTATACCATTTCGTTTTAAATATTTTTGCAAAATGTCTCTTTCTGGAACCTGAATTACAAAAAGATGATAGGTGTTAAATTCATCCTTTTTTTCGGGAGGAAAAAAAACAAATCTTTTGTCTAAGTTTTTATAATAATATTTAGCATTTTCTCTTCTTTTTTTAATAATTTTCTTTAAAGTTTTTAATCTAAAATTAAGTATTCCTGCCTGAATATTATCTAATCGTGAATTGAATCCAAAAAAATCAGCTTCGTCCCTATTTTTTAATCCATGATTTCTTAATTGAGATATTAACTTTGCATTTTTAACATCTTTAAAAATTATAAATCCTCCATCACCCATTCCGTTAAAATTCTTTAAAGGATGCGTGGAAAAACATGCTACATCACCAAACGTTCCACATAGTTTTCCCTTGTACTTGCTTCCAAAAGCTTGAGCACAATCTTCGATTATTTTTAAGTTATATTTGTTTGCTATTCGAACTATTGAGCTCATATCACAACTTCTTCCTGTTAGATGTACAGCCATTATAGCTTTTGTTTTTTTTGTTATTGCCTTTTCGATTTTTGATGGGTCAATGTTTTGATCTGGCAAAACATCAACAAAAATTGGTTTTGCTCCAAGGTGAACAATGGTTGATGTTGAGGCAATGTAAGAGTTCGATGTAGTTATAACTTCATCTCCTTTTCTAATTCCTATAGCGTACATACCAAAAGTTAAGGCATCCGTTCCGCTATTAACTGTTACAGCGCTTCTAGAAAAAATATTCTTTAGTTTTTTTTGAAATCTTACAACTTCAGAAGCATTAACTCCTACATAATCACCTTTTTCCAAAATGTTGTTAATTATTGGTAAAAGATTATTTTTTTCTTCTTTCCACTGTTCTATGAAATTTAAATATTTAATTTTCATAAGATTTGTAAAATTTTTTGACTGTTTTAACGATATATCTTAGTTGGTTTTTAGAGAGATGTTGATCGCATGGAAAAGAAATAATTTTTTTTGCGTGCTCATCAGTAATTGGAAAATCGCCTTTCTTATAAATCGAATGGAAAGGTTTTTGCCTATAAATAGGTGTTGGATAGTGGACTTTTGCTTCGATCCCTTTTCTCAGGCAATAGCTTAAAAGTTTATTACGATTTTTTGCAAAAACTATATATAAGTGGAATACGTGTCTAACATGACGAGGTCTTTCGGGAATGATGATGCCATTAATTTTTGATAGCTCTCTATCAAGAAATTTTGCATTTGAAATTCTTTTTTTAGCAATTTCTTTTGCCTTAGGAATTATCCAATTTCCTACAACCGCTTGTAAAGTATCCATCCTGGAGTTGTATCCAAGTAAATCCACAACATCACGGTTAACAAGGCCGTGATTTCTCAGTAATTTAATTTTTTTGTAAACAGCTTTATTATTAGTGACAATCATGCCGGCGTCTGACCAAACGTTGATATTTTTTAATGGATGAAAGGAGAAAGCCCCTGTTAGACCAAAAGTTCCACTTATTTTATTTTTATATGATCCCAGAATTGACTGACACGCATCTTCTATAATTGGTATTTTAAATTTTTTTGAAATCTTCATTATTTCATCCATATTGGATACACATCCAGTAAAGTGGACAGGAATTATTGCTTTAGTCTTTTTGTTTATTACCCTTTGAATTTTCTTTGTATCTATACAAAAAGAATCGTCACAATCTACAAATTTAATTTTTGCCCCCAATTCATTAATAGCACCAACTGTAGCAACAAAGGTATTTGCGGCAGTTATAACTTCGTCACCTGGCTTTGTATCAATATATTTTAGAGACAACTTAATTGCGTCCGTACCAGAATTTACGCCAATTGCATACTTTGAACCAACTAGTTTTGAAAACTTTTTTTCAAAAATTTCTAATTCTTTTCCTAAAGTAAAGTCTCCCCTTGGTACAAAACTTTTTAACTTTTTCCAAAGAGACTCTGCTTTACCAAACTGTTGTGGCAAATACGAATATCTTACCTTCATTTCAAATTTAAATTCTTCATTCTTTTAATATTGAAATAAATTTCATTTTCTAATGTATTTTGTAAAATTTTTTTTTCAAAAGCATGCTGTAAATCTTTTACCGCATCTATTATATTTTTTTTTGGAACAAACCCTAATTCGTTTTTTATTTTTTCAGAAGATATATGGTACGATCTATTATCATCAGTTTTTTTATAAATTAGCTTTACATCATCACCTATTACACTTTTTACATCTTTGCTGAGTTTCTCCACTGAAAAATTTTCATATCCTGCATTAAATATTTTCCCTGAAATTTTTTTATCTGGACACTTGAGAAGTAGCAGATATGCATCTACCATATCATCTATATGGATATTTGGTCTTAGTTGGTTTCCTCCAAAAACCGTTATTGTTCTTTTGTGGTAAGCAAGATTTGTCAATATATTAACAACTAAATCAAGTCTTTGTCTTGGAGCAAATCCACAAACAGTCGCGGGCCTTATTGTTACGGTAGTGAAATCTGCGTTTTGATACTTTTGTAATATTTTCTCACAGTCAGCTTTAAATTTAGAATAGTCAGTTAGAGGTTCTAAATTCATTTCTTCATTAACATTGCTTTCTTTTTTAATTCCATAAACACTAGACGAAGATGCATAAATAAATCTTCTTACACCACGGTCATTAGAAATTTTTACCAGCGGTTCAAAAGCATTGAAGTTAATATCTTGTCCTAGCTCTTTGTTTAATTCAAAACTTGGGTCGTTTGAAATACAAGCCAGATGTATAACGGCATCCATGTTTGTTATGTTTTGTTTCAAAAGATTTTGGTCTCTAATATCCCCTTTTATAATTTCTAAATTTTTATGGGGTTTTAGTACTCCTTGGCCATAGATCATGAGATCTAAAACTTTAACTTTGTAGTCTTCTTTTAATAGTTTTGGTACAAGGGCAGAACCAACATACCCTGCGCCACCTGTAATAAATATATTTTTTAACATTTAACTTAAGTAGGCTTGAAGGCTTTTAATTATATCTATTTTTTTTAACTGTTTGCTGTTTCCCATGAATTGAATTTTAATAGCTGCAGCCAATGCCGAAACAAGCATTGAAAAATTAATATCTTTTTTTCTATAAATTCCAATTGAAAGAAGAGCCAACATTGCATCCCCTGTTCCAACTTTGTCTACAACTGTACTGGCAAAAGCCGGGCAACTCAAAATCTTATTTTTTCTTCTTGCGTATATCTTGGAACCATCATTTCCAGAGGTTACTGTTGTGTAGTCAGATTTTAGCTTGTTAGATAATTTTTTAATTAGAATATCTACATGATCATATTTGTTTCTCATTTCATGACGCATCTCATTTTCATTTATGATTACTAAATTTGCCCCAATATAATTTGAAATAGTGTGGTGACCTACATTGGCTGCATTTAGTTGAGCGTTCACTGCAATAAATTTTGAATGTTTAATTATTTTTTTTGCTGAATCACGAGAGATAAAACCATGTCCATAATCTGACACAATTACAAGATCGTGTTTCTTTATTTGTTTCATAATTCTTCTATTCAAATCTAAGCCTTGGGTTTTGTTCAGTGGATTATCATTAATGGAATAAACACCCAAAACTTTATTCTTATTGGTATCATCAACAAATCTTTTCTTAACTATTGTTGATGAATTTTTTTTGTTTAAAAAATCTTTTTTAACATTTTTTGGTAAATTTTTATTTATAAATGAAAGATGTTCTTTTTTTTCTCCGATACTGCTTAGAAGAGTAATTTTTTTACAAAAGCCTGATAAGTTTCTTGCTATAGCTGCCGCACCTCCCAGATATTTTTCTGCGTATAAATCCCTTAAAACCAAAACAGGCTCTTTGCCTGACTTTCCTAAAGCTTCACAAAAAATATATTCGTCTATTATTGTTTCTCCAATTACAAGAATTTTTAAATCAAAGAAAGAGTTGATAGTTTTTGATATTTTTTCACTGTTATTAAAATCTTTATTAGATTTTATTTTATTTAAAAATTTTTTCTGATAGTTAGATAAATTGAAGCCACTACTGTTAATTATCTTGCTAGAACTAAATAGCCTGTCACTTGTATAGGCTATTTTTCCCCCAATACTTTTAATAGCTTTTTCCTCGTTTGTTATTTGTCCAGTAACATCGAGTTTTTTATTCAAATAATCTTTACCTTTACAATAAACATTGGGTTTTAAGACTCTTATAGCATTAACTGCATTGCCATCAGAGTTTGAACATACATAGTCTACTTTTTCTAATGCGGCTATACATTGCATTCTAGTATCAATTGAAAAGATTGGCCTATTGGGACCCTTATTAACATACTGATCACGAGTTACAGAAACTATTAATATGTCACCCAATTTTTTAGCTGAGTCAAAATGTTGAACATGTCCGGCATGTAAAACATCAAAAACACCATGGCAGTGAACAACTGTTTTTCCTTTTTTTTTTAAAATATCAATTTTTTTACTTAAATCTTTTAAGCTTAAAATTTTTCTTTTCATTTTATTTTCTTTTTTTTAAAAGTTCGAACCAAATCTTGGTTGCTTTTTTGATTTTTTTTGGTGTCCAAACGGGGGCATCTTTAAAATGTTTTATATTTTTTAGTAAATCTTTTACGCCGTCTTCTAATTTTAACTTCGGCTTCCAATTAAGATCTTTTTTAATTTTTCTAATGTCCGCTAAGGATCTGTCGGGTTCTCCTGGTCTTTTAGGTATTTTGACCGTTTTTCCACCTATTAAACTTGCAATTTTATTTACTTGAACTTCTTTTCCGCCTGCTAAATTATAAATCTTTCCAGTATTGCTAGAATAGGCAGCTTTTAGAACGGCATTAACTAAATCACTTACATGTATAAAGTCTCTAGTCTGTTTTCCATTTCCAACTATCGTCAGCGGTTTGTCTCTTAATTTTTGAGCTAAAAAAACTCCAAATACAGCACCATAAGCTCCAGTGGTTCTTGATCTAGGACCATAACAATTAAAAAATCGCAAACTTATAGCTGGAAAATTAAATACTCTGTTCCAATGCATTATTAATTCTTCTCCTTGCCATTTCGTAAAAGCGTATGGATACATTGGTTTAATCTCAGAGTCTTCAGAGGTAGGAAAACGTTTAGGAAAACCGTAACAGCTAGCTGAAGCTGCATAAATAAATTTCTTAACCTTTGCTTTTTGTGATGCTTTAAGGACATTAAACGTTCCAACCACATTAGCTTGAAAATATTTTTTTGGATTCTCTATACTAGGCACGACGTCAGCTAAGCCTGCCAAATGAAAAACATAGTGGACACCAGAAAAATACTGGTCAATATTACTATTTTTTGAAACATCAACATTTACTATCTTTAAACTTTTTTTTGAGTGTCCATATAAATTAGATTTTCTTCCAGTGCTAAAATTATCTAATACTATAACTTTATGTTTTTTTTTAATTAGAAGATCTACTAAATTACTTCCTATAAAACCTGCTCCACCTGTAACTAAAGAAATTTTTCTCATTTTTTTATTTTGTATATGTAGTGTTAAAAATACGAAAATCTAAACTAACTCTTGTTTGTTTGCCTAAATTAGTACTTGACCCATGAACTAAATTTGGATGAAAAAAAATGACCTGACCTGGACTTAAGTTCGGTCTAATAAATTTTAATTTTTTAACATAACTTTTCGTTAAAACCCTAGATATAAATTTTTTTTGTTTTGACAATGAATTTAGCGGATGTTTTTTTTTATGACTTTTTGGTGATATCCTTAAAGTGTACTTGCTTGACATTCCAATTAGGGGACACCATAAAGTAAACAATTTTTTAAGATTTGTATTATTTGTTCCTCCATAATGTAAATCTAAATGTTCGCCACCTACATCTTTTTTAGAGATTTTACTGGGCCTCGCTATCCTAAATCCAGTAGCATTATCTTTCATTGGATTTTTTAAAGAACCTACCCACTTAACGCGGAAATTAGAATGACCCCAGTAAAAGCGGGAAATTTCTTTTATTAAAATATTTTTCATTATAGGTTTTATTAATTTTTTATCTAAAACTAAATATCTATTTATACTATTTATGATTTTTTTATGTTCAAATTCTGCACTATGCTTGTGATAGTTTTTAATATTTTTTAATTTTAACTTTTTATTCGGTGCAGAAATATTGCTGTTTATTTTAGCAAAGACTTTATTGAGCAAATAATTGAATTCGGATTTATTAAATAGATCTATTATACAATATCCATTCTCCTTAAAAAAACTAATTTTTTTATTTAAATTTAACATATCAAGCATTTTTTTTTTTACTTGCCAAAAAGAAAAAAACTTTTCTAAAGGCCTCTATATATTGATTTATAAGTTTTTTATCTTCAAAAGTGAACGTTATTAATGAAAGAGTATTATTATAAAAATACTCGCTAACTGGAAATTTATTTTTTTTATAATTTTTGTAATTAGAAGTTTTTTTTCCCAAATATTTTGGCCCTAAATTTCTAGAAAATAATGGAAGTTGATGTAGAGGTCTATTTCCACCTAATCGAATCTCCATACCCTCGGCTTGTAACATTTTAATTAGTTTTGAAATTTTTATATTTTTAAGTTGTTTTTGATCAACAAATGGCCTGTATCCATAAAATGCCCCTCTGTTGATGTTTTTTTTTGTTATTGGAGGATATATACCGGGTATATCTCTTAATTTTTTTGAAATGTAATTTAAAGTTTTATGTCTTTTTTTTATATAAAAATTAATCTTTTTAAGCTCAGAGTTAGCAATAGCAGCCGATACTGGATGAATCCTGTGTTTGAAACCAAGTCCGGTTTCGTTGTAAATTGAGTTTTTTTTACCTCGAACTTCTTCTTTTAATCTGAAAGCAAAATCAGATATTAATAATGCTCTTTCAAATAGATTTTTACTATCAGTTACTAAAATGCCTCCTTCACCCGCGGCTAATAGCTTAAAATTATCTAAACTAAAACATCCAATGTCTCCAAAATTCCCTACTTTTTTACCTTTGTAAGTGGAGCCGTGTGCATGGGAACAGTCTTCGATTAGAAATAAATTTTTACTTTTAACAATTTTCATTATCTCATCCATATCGCATGGGTGACCATACAAATGTGTAATTACGATTGCTTTTGTTTTTTTTGTAATTAGTTTTTTTATACTCATTGGATCAATGTTGCCAGTCTCGGCTTCACAGTCAGCAAATACGGGTGTTGCATTAGTTGAAAAAATTGGAGTTGCAGTTGCATGAAAAGTTAATGCTGGAGCAATAATCTCATCACCTTCTTTCAAACCTATTGCAAAAAAGGCTGCTTGCAAAGCAGATGTTCCGGAGTTTGTGCTAAGTGCATATTTTCTCTTTTGGTATTTTTTAAAATTTTTTTCAAAAGTCTCTACTATTTTTGGATAACCTTTTTTATTTTTTTGTTCGCCATTTAAATAATAAGATTTTATAGAATTATACTTTTCTTTAGAAAAAGGTGGCCACTTCCAATGTGGATTCTTATAAGTAATAGCTTTTTTTCCCCCAAAGTAAGCAAGGTTATGTTTATTTACTATCATCGATTAACCAATGCTCCGCACTTTGTGGAAAATACACTTTTAAAATATGCCTTTTCATTTTAATGTTTTAGACTGGAGTAAATAAAAATTCTTTTTTCTTAATTGTTGTTTTTATATCACCCATTAAAATCTTAATTCTATTTTTCTGTAAGTTAATAATTTTAAAAATCCTGTCAGCAAAAGGTCCTGATGAAAATCTATATTTTTTATTTAGTTCTAAATCAAAAAAATCTCTTGAAAGAAAACCTTTTTCGTTTTCTGAATCTTTACACTTGCTAATGAATTTTTTTATATCTTGTTGTGACTCTATAAAGCCTTCTAAAAAATACTTAAGACCTTTTGTAAATTGCAAAGAATTAATTGTTTTTTTACATTGTAAATTTTTATGAAAACAAAATAAATAGTCTCCTAGCAAATTGAATTCTTTAGTTACTAGTTTATTATTTTTAAATTTTTGAATACTTAATTTTGGAATATAAATTTGAAAGTCTTTACCTAGTTTGCCTGCAAGATCTTCCTTGAGTAGAGACAGGTTTTTCTTATCGAATTTAAGCACAGTCCACATTATTTTATCTTCCCTTAAGTTCTTTTTTAAGCTCGTCGTACTCTTTCATTTTTCTTTTCATATAACCTAGGGTCAGCTTAGTTTTTTGCGCAATTCCCTTAGGTGTTAAAACGTAAAAGTAATTAAGTTTATTGGGATTTTTTTTGAAATTTTCTATTTTAATTAGACCTTTTGACTGCAAAGCCTTTAAACAATAGTTTAGTTTTCCCAAACTAAAGCCAAGCTCCTCGGCTAATTCTCGTTGGGTAGATTCAGGTTTTTTTTGAATCTTTCTTAAAACATCAAAATGATCTTCATGGTCTCTCATATGTTCAATTATTGAACATAATATTGTTCAACTTTTGAACAGTAAAGGTTTTTCTTTATTAATTATAATTTTAACTGAGCTATAGTGTGTATAGAAAAAAAAATACAACTATATGTTGTAATAGGAAATTTCTAATTTTGGTTAGTTTTCTCTATAATTTTCATCAATTCTGGGGCAATGATATTTGCTATTTCTTTAGATCCTTTTGGTGTTGTGTGAATACCATCCCACCAAAAATCAAATTTCCCATCCAATTTTGATGCAACATCTATACATTTATATTTTTTAATCTTGCAATGATTTATTAAAGATAAATTCAAAGCTGCAAGTCCTGAATTGTTAAAGCCTTCAGCTGTTAATTGGTTTATAAAAATTGGAACAGCATTAATTTTCATAGTTTCTAAATAAAGTCTATCTATTCTAGATATATAAACATCTGTAAGACTTTTGTGTTTCGTTAAAACACTGCTAACGTTGTTATTATTTTTAAATTTTTTATAACCTAAGAACTTTACATTGCTTGATTTATATTTTTTTATTCCCTCATCAAAGTCATAAAGAAGTTTTTTTTCTGATTTGTGATATTTGTGCTTTATTTTTCTTGCTAAATCATAAAATAAACTTCTTGATTTAATATTGTCTAAAACTCTCTCATATTTAGAATCGCTCAAAATTTTTCCATCTTGAAATTCATTTCTTAGTTCTTGATCAGCATACTGGTCATTTATTCCTATATAATAAATAATATATTTAGGCTTAAAATCTTTAAGCCTTGGAAACCAATATTTTAAGTTAGAAAGATGACCTCTTGTAGACTGGCCTTCGATTCCGGCATTAAAAATTTTTATCTTATTGTTTGTTGCAGAGAGCTTTTGATTTAAAATTTCAGTAATAGTATGTTTGTCTGGCTTGTATCTTTCGTCCGTTGTGCTGCCTCCCATTATTACTGCTGATATATCTTTTAATGGAACATCTTCTCCTCTGAATGCATAATAATTTCTTTTATAAATAAATTCGATTTGCTTTCCCTCATAATTTACAATGTATGTTGCTTTCCTCAACCGGTGCTCCCTAACATAAGGGCCGAGGTTATTTTTATCAAACCAATGACCAAAAAATATTTCTATCAAGGATAATGTGGTTAAAGCAACAAGTATATTTATTGATAGTATTTTAAGAAAATTTTTCATTGAAAGAATTTAATCTAATTCAAAATCTGACTGGTAGTTTTTTTTCAATTTTTCATCTTGATCTTCTTTAAATAGAATATAATTTTCACATACCAAAACATCAAGATTTGTTCCCATAAAACATTTAAAAGCATCTTCGATAGAACAAACTATGGGTTCACCTCTAATATTGAAGGAAGTGTTTACTAATAAAGGACAACCCGCAGTCTCTTTAAACTTTTTTAAAAGTTTATAATATTTAGGATTAGTTTCTTTGTGGACTGTTTGAATTCTAGCTGAATAGTCAACGTGGGTTACAGCGGGAATTGATGACCTTTTAACATTTAATTTTGCTATGCCAAAAAGTTTTTGATCTTTCTCATTCATCGGTATTTGTATATTCTTTTTTACATCAGCTACTAAAAGCATGTAGGGGCTGTCAGAATTTAAATCAAACCAATCATTCACATCTTCTCTCAAAACAGAAGGGGCAAAAGGTCTAAAACTTTCTCTAAATTTAACTTTTAAATTAAGTTCTTTCTGCGTTTTATCAGATCTTGGATCGGCTATTATTGATCGGGCTCCTAAAGCTCTTGGGCCAAATTCCATACGTCCTTGAAACCAACCAATAGTTTTTTTATTTTTTAATTGATCGGCGACAGTTGTGATTAAATTATCTTCGTCTTTTTTTTCATATTTTGCTCCTAAAGAGTTTAAAGCTTTTTCAATTTGATCATCTTTAAATGATGGCCCAAGATAAGAGCCTTTCATCCCATCTCTATTGGCATCTATTTTTCTTTTATTGCCAAGTTCCTGATACCAAAATGCTAAAGCCGCACCTAAAGATCCGCCTGCATCACCAGCAGCTGGTTGAAACCAAATATTTTCAAAAATATTTCTTTTTAAAACTTTGCCATTTGCTACACAATTTAAAGCCACTCCGCCAGCCATACATAAATTTTTAATCTTTGTCTCTTTGGAAATTGAAGTGGTTAATCTTAAAACAATTTCTTCAGTTACGGCCTGGATAGATGCTGCAATATCCATATGAAATTGGGTCAATAAATTTTTTTCTGGCTCTCTTGGTTTTTCACCAAATAATTTTGAGAATTTATCATTTGTCATAGTAAGTCCAGTTGCATAATTAAAATATTTCATATTAAGTCTGAATGATCCATCTTCCTTTAGATCAATAAGCTCTTTTATAATAAGATCTTTGTATTTGGGTTGACCATAAGGAGCTAGGCCCATGACTTTATATTCTCCGCTATTAACTTTAAAACCCGTGTAATAAGTAAATGCGGAGTAAAGCAATCCAATAGAGTGAGGGAAATGAATTTCTTTCAGCATAGTTATCTTGTTTTCTTTACCAACCGCCACTGTTGTAGTTGCCCACTCTCCTACACCGTCCAAGGTCAATATAACTGCTTCTTTAAAAGGTGAAGGATAAAATGCGCTCGCAGCATGACTGTAGTGGTGTTCTGAAAAATAAATTTTATTTATATCTTTAAAATTTTTGTCATGCTGTCTAAGTTTGTCAAATAAGAATTTTTTTTGAAAAAGTTTTTCTCTTAACCAAATAGGCATGGACATTGAAAAAGAAGCAAAGCCTTTAGGTGCAAAGGCCAAGTATGTTTCAAGTAATCTTTCAAATTTTAAAAATGGTTTCTCAAAAAAAACTATATGGTCTATTTCACTTAATTTTAAATTTGAATGGTTTAAAACAAACCTAACAGCATTATGAGGATATCTAGCATCGTGTTTTTTTCTGGAAAACCTTTCTTCCTGAGCTGCAGAAATAATCTTTCCATCAATGATCAATGCCGCGGCACTGTCGTGATAAAATGCAGAAATACCTAAAATTGATGTCACTTAAAAAATTGTATAAATAAACGGAGCTACCGCCGAACCTTGGCTAAGAACTATTATTATGCCAAAAAATCCTAGAACTAATATAATTGGCAGTAACCAATATTTTTTTCTTTCTTTTAAAAAATCCCAAAACTCTTTGATAAAACTCAACATTAAAATTGCCTCTTCATTGTGCCTATATTTTTTTCTCTTTTGATCCAGTATGAATTATTTTTTGAAAATTTTGTATTTAATAAATCTTTTCCTATTATTCGCATAAACAATCCTATAGGCGTTATAATGAGAAAGAAAACTATTGCCATAACTATGGGTGCTATAAATCTTCCAAGAATTTCCCCAAACTTGATCCAAGCTAAGTTTAGAGGACCTAATATTTTTGAATTTAATATTCCTAAAAACAAAAAAATTAAGGAAACTACAAGAGACCAAATTCTTATCGTCTGACCATCAGTCATTGGCCAAACTGATATCAATAAAAAAACTACAAAAAATATTATACCAAAACTTCTATTTGAATTTATCTCTCTCACTAATCAATTAATACCTGATTAAATTACAATTATCAATTGCTTGCTTTCTTGATGCATGTTGTCATGTAGTTTCAATAATTTTTTGTTTGTCATCACAGATGACTTCTATTAGGTAAGGTGTTTTTTTATTCAAAACACTTTTGATTTGTGGTTTTAACTTTTTGTAGTCGTCTATTTTTAAATATTTAATTTTGAATGCTTTTGCAATATTTTCAAAATTTAAAACCGAAGTATCATCGATATAATGTCCGCCAGACATAATATCGTCTTGTGATTTTCTTATGGAAGCGTAGCCACCATTATTAATAACAAATATTTTTGTATTATAGTTTCCTAGTGAGATGGTTCTTAATTCTTGAATATTTAGCTCAATAGACCCGTCTCCCGTTACAACAATTCCTTGTCTTTTGTTGTCGTATGCAGCTGCAGCTCCTACTGCCATAGGAACAGCAACTCCCATACTGTAAAAAGCTCCAGACGTAATTTCTCTTTGGTTTCCTTTTATTTTTAATCCTTGGGAAGAAGCATAGTTTGCACTTCCCGCATCATTAATAAAAATCGCATTGCTTTTGGAAAGGTTATTTAGACATTCAACTAAATAGTAAGAATTTATTGGATTTTTAATTGTTCTTTTGTCTAAGGTGGGTAAATTATTTTTGACTTCTTTACAGTAATTAAACCATTTATGCCACTGATGGTTTTTATTTTTTTGTATAGACTTTCTGAGTTTTCCCAAAAAGGCTTTGCAATCTAAATTAAATAAAATTTTAGATTGATTCAAATTTTTTTTCTTTAATTCATTTAGATCTATATCGTTAGATATTATATGAACTTTTTTATTTATATTATTTAAATCTTTACCTAAAACTGTATGTGGAACGCTGGTGCCAATAGTTAAAATTAAATCAGCTTTTTTAATTATTCTTTGAGCAAACCTGTGTCCTCTGATTCCAGCTAAACCAAAAAAATTTGGGTCATCATATTTTAGTATGTCTAAACCCATTCTCGTGGATACCGCCGGTATGTTTAGGTTTTTTAAAAATTTTTTAAATATATTTATTGAGTTAGATATTCTAATTCCTTGACCAAAAAGAATAACGGGATTTTTAGAATTATTAAGAATTTTATTAAGCTTTTTATATTTTGATGAATCAATTTTTTTAATTTTATCTTTTTTCTTGAATCCTTTAAGGAAGTTAGGGTTAACTTCGGCGGCCTGAATATTCATGGGAATATCTAACCATACTGGTCCCGGCCTTCCTTCTTTTGCGTAATAAAATGCTTTGTCTAGATGGTATTTAATTTTTTTTGGATCATTTATTATAGCAGAATACTTTGTAATTTTTTTTACATTATCAATAATATTAAATCCCTGTAGACCAAAAGATCTAGCTTTATTAGAAATTTGATGGCTAAATGTTTGGCCAGATATAACTAAGATAGGCACAGAATCCACCCACGATTCCGTTAACCCCCCTATTGCGTTAGTTCCTCCTGGACCTGTTGTAGCAATTACAACTCCAACATTACCATTCAGTTTTGATGTAGCATTAGCCATCATTACCGCTGCGGCTTCATGCCTTGCGCAAATATAGCTTAGTTTTTTGGATTTTGAGAAAGCATCATCGAGATAAATGGAGCCTGTACCAGACAACATAAAAACTTTTCTTATTTTTTGTGCCTCGATATACTTAGTTATATATTTTGACAATTGCATTTATCAATTTTTCTATTTGTATTTTCAAATTTTTTTCAGTGCATAAATCAAGCCAATTGAGCTATTAGTACTGGTCAGCTACACGCGTTGCCGCGCTTCCACATCCAGCCTATCAACGTAGTGGTCTACTACGGCTCTATAGGAAGAACTAGTTTTGAGGTGGGTTTCCCACTTAGATGCTTTCAGCGGTTATCCCGTCCATACTTAGCTACCCGGC
>Ga0208764_10000667_pt1 | contig 22125 bp, 20 predicted proteins | sample ETNtaG_18_FD_185762 | JGI IMG/M metagenome (GOLD analysis project Ga0208764, IMG submission 185762) | Marine microbial and viral communities from oxygen minimum zone, Eastern Pacific Ocean - ETNP201302SV91 (SPAdes) (version 2) | ecosystem: Environmental > Aquatic > Marine > Oceanic ... | reverse complement strand
TATAGGTCTATCAATTAATCTTGAAATTAATGTTTCGGATTCTGTAGGTCTTGCTTCTCTTTTAAAATAACCTCCGGGTATTTTGCCTGCTGCATAATATTTTTCCTGGTAATTCACTGACAAAGGGAAATAATCTATTTCTTCGTTAACTTTTTTTGCTCCCACAACTGTAGAAATAACAACGGTCTCGCCACATGTAGCAATTATAGCGCCATCTGCTTGTCGTGCTATTTTCCCAGTTTCTAAAACTATTTTTTTTCCTTCTATTTCTATTTCTTCTTTGTGTATTTTAAACATTTATTTTCTTAAATTTAATTTACCTAAAATTTTTGTATATGATTCAGTATTTTCTCGTTTTAAATATTCTAATAAGCGTTTTCTCTGATTAACGGCTTTTATCAAACCTCTAGTTGAATGTTTATCATTTTTATTTTTATTAAAATGATTTGTTAAATTATTAATTTTTTCACTTAACAAACCTATCTGAACTTCTGACGAACCCACATCTTTTGAATTAATTTTTAGATCTTGAATTATTTCTTTTTTAGATTTTTGCATAATTATTTATTCTCCTGTATTAATTTTTCTATTTTTGCCGCATAATCAAAAGACTTATCACTCACAAATGAAACTCTAGGTAAAAATTTCATATCTACTTTCTTCGATAAAACTTTTCTTATACGGTATGAAAATTCAGTTAAAATACTTACTGCTTCATCTGAATCCTTTCCCCCTAAAGGAATAACATATGCTCTAGCATTTTTTAAATCTGGGCTCATTCTTACTTCAGTAACAGTAATATTTTTTGTATTAATATTTGGAACTTTTGCTTCATCTCTTAAAAAAATTTGCCCTAAAGATTGTTTTATTAATTCTCCTACTCGCAACTGTCTTTGAGAAAAAGGAGCACTGCTATTCTGTCTTATCATTAAATTCTTCTTTCTGTTTCTGTAATTCTATAAACTTCTATTACATCTTTTTCTTTATAATCTGCAAAATCCTTAAGAGTTATACCACATTCAAGGCCAGCCGCGACTTGTTTCGCTGCATTTTTCTCTCTAAAAATACTACCGACAGAACCCGTATATAATACATTTCCATCTCTAATCAACCTTGCTTTTAAGTTATTTATTATTTCCCCATTTATAACTTTCGAACCAGCAACTTTGCCAACTTTAGAGACTTTAAAAATCGTCTGAATTTCTGCGGATCCAACTATTTCTTCTTTCACCTCTGGTTTTAACATTCCTGACAATGAATTATTAATAAAATCCAAAACTTCGTAAATTATATTGAAAAATTTTATGCTTATTTTTTCAGCCTCGGCTAATTTTTTTGCTTCTTTGTTGGGTCTTACATTAAAACCGATAACAACGGCTTTGGAAGCTTTTGCTAGCGTTACATCATTTTCTGTAATCACACCTATGCTTGATAAAATTATTTTTGGTATAACTTCCTCATGCTTAATTTTTTCAATCGCATTTTTTAAGGCTTCACTAGAACCGTGCACATCAGCTTTTATTATTATGAATAATTCTTTTGCAGTAGGTCCATCATTAAAAGCGGATTCTTTTTTGGTAGAAATTAGTGGTGCTTGTTTTGATTCACTTTTTTCAATTCTATATTTGTTTATTTCTTTGGCCTCATCTTCAGATTTTACTACAATAAAATCATCACCAGCAAGGGCGGAATTATTAATACCTAAAATCTCTACTGGCATTGATGGTGTAGCTAAATCAATTTGTTGGCCTTCGTCATTTATCATTGCTCGAATTTTTCCCCAAGTGTTTCCACTTACAAAAAAATCACCTTTTTTCAAACTTCCATTAGTTATAATCACAGTCGAAACTGGACCTTTGCCTTTATCTATTCTTGACTCTAATATCACTCCTGTGGCTCTTGTTAAAAAATCTGCTTTCAAATCTAAAAGTTCTGCTTGTAAAGTAATATTTTCTTTTAATTTATCTAAATTTTTCTTAGTTGTTGCAGAAACTTCAGCAAACAATGTATCTCCGCTAAGCTCTTCAGCTATAAGTTCATATTGCAAAAGTTCATTTTTGACTTTTTGTACGTTTGCTCCAGGCAAATCACATTTGTTAATTGCAACGATTATTGGTACTTTCGCTGCCTTTGAATGATTAATTGCTTCCACTGTTTGGGGTTTAACTCCATCATCGGCAGCTACAACTAAAACAACTATATCTGTTACCTTTGATCCTCTTGCTCGCATTTCAGTAAATGCTGCATGTCCAGGTGTATCAATAAACGTTATACTCCCTCCCTTTTCCGTATCAATTTTATAGGCTCCTATATGTTGAGTTATTCCACCATGCTCACCCTCTACCACATGAGTTTTTCTTAATGCGTCAAGTAAAGAAGTTTTCCCATGATCCACGTGACCCATAACTGTTACGATTGGATGTCTTTTTTGTAAATTTTTATTCAATTTATTGTCTATTTTTTGTAATTTTAAATCAGGTTTTTGTTCTCTAATTGGAATATTTTCAAATTCTTTAACAAGATATTCTGCTGTATCCGCATCTAGAGAATGATTGATCGTAGCTACAACCCCCATATCTAAAAGTTTTTTTATTATTAAACTTCCTTGTATTGCCATTCTATTTGAAAGTTCTTGTATGGTAATTTTATCAGGAATATTTACTTCTCTAATAATTTTTTTTGTTTCTATTTTTTGATTTTGCGATTCTTGATTTTTTTTCTCTTTAAGTCGAGATCGTCTTACAGAAGCTAGGCTTCTTTCTCTTTGATCCATTCCTTCGTCGTCTAAAGCTTTTGATATAGTAAGTTTATACTCTCTTTTAGAAAAAATGTTTTTGCCTTTTGATGGTCCACTTTTTTTTGGTTGAAATTTTTCTGCCTCTGAATTTTTAAATCTTCTTGTTGCCCGCTCTTCTGCAATTTTTCTTATTTCAAAACTTCTATTTGGTGATGCTTTTTGTATATTTGAATCTTTAAATATTTTGGGTTTTGATTGTGGGCGTGAAGTAGATTTTTTTAAATTATCATTTCTGTTGTAAAATTTCTTTTCATTTCTATTTTTTGGAACTCTTTTTTCAACTATTACTGAAGTTTTTTTTCTATCCTGAATATATAGTGGAACATTTACAGGCCTCTTTGGTGAAGCTGTTAATGTAAGTTTTTTCTTTTTCTTCTCGTCTACCATAATAATACATATCCTTAATTAAAAACTATTTTTCTGGCATTCATTATTAAATCTTCTGCTTCTTTTTTTGTTAAAGCAAATTCCTCAAGATATCCGTCTATTTTATATCTTTTTCCTTGTTTTTCATCATAAGTACCTATTAACTCATCTGTAGAAAGTTCAGCAAATTCTTTTAATGTTTTAATTTTTTTTTCTCCTAGCGTAACTAGCATTCCCGGCGTCATTCCTTTAAAGCTTATTAAAGCTTCATCAATACCTAATTCGTTCAATTGTTTTTCTATATTTTCTTTTTCTTTTATTAAATATTCTTTGGCTCTTTTTTGCAATTCTTCTGCTGTGCTGTTGTCTAAGCCTTCAATTTTTGATATTTCATCAATTTTAGCGTCGCTTATTTCTTTAATAAAAGAAAAACCCTCAGCAACTAAAAGCTGTCCTAAAGTTTCATCAACTTCTAAATTTTTAATAAAATTTTCTGTTTTGTCTTTAAAATCTTGTTGTCTTTTTTCAGATTCTTCTTTCTCGGTTAATATATCTATTTCATAATTCATTAGTTTTGAAGCTAATCTAACATTTTGCCCTCTTCTTCCAATTGCTTTGCTTAAATTTTCTTCACTTAAAATAACTTCTATTCTTCGATTTTGGTCATCAATTATTACTCTCTGTATTTCTGCTGGAGCAAGAGCGCTTACAACTAGCGTTGCAGGATCTTCGGACCAATTAACTATATCAATTTTTTCTCCTTGTAATTCATTAACGACCGATTGGACTCTGCTGCCTCTCATTCCTACGCATGCTCCAACCGGGTCAATTGAAGAATCTTTTGAAATAACACAAATCTTTGCTCTGCTGCCAGGATCTCTGGCTGATGATTTAATTTCAATTATTCCTTCATAAATTTCTGGAACTTCTTGAAAAAATAATTTCTCCATAAATTTTGGATGTGCCCTTGATAAAAATATTTGTTGTCCTTTATTTTCTCTAATTACATCATAACAATAGGCTTTTATTCTATCTCCTGTCTTTAAAATTTCTCTTGGTATAAGCTCTTCTTTCCTAATAATGCCTTCAGCTTTATTGAGGTCCATAATTACATTCCCATATTCTAATCTCTTAACAATACCACCCAATATTTCATCTTTTTTCCCAATAAAATCATTATATTGTCTTTCTCTTTCTGCCGCACGTACACTCTGTGTTATTACCTGTCTAGCTGTTTGGGCTGCTATACGACCAAAATCTACAGGTGGCAACAATTCAAATATTTCATCGCCTATTTTAAAATCTTTCCCTTCTTCTTTTTTTAAAGCATCATTTAAAGATATTTCCGTATCAAAATTATCTGCGGATTCAACAACTTTTAAAACTTTGTGAAGCGTAATATCTCCGGTTTCTCTATTAATTATTGCACGAATGTCATTTTCTGCTCCAAATCTTGTCTTCGCAGCTTTTTGTATGGCTGATTCCATTGATGATAGAATAATTTCTCTATCAATAGATTTTTCGTTAGCCACGGCATCGGCTATTCTTAAAAGTTCTACTTTATCTGATCTTTGATTTAGCATAATTACATACCTCTAAAAAAAAATGGGCAAAAGCCCATTTTGTATTTTCCAGGTAACTTAATAGTTATCTAATTTATATTTTTCCTTTTTTCAAGCTCTACTTTTGAAAAACTGAGCTTTTATCTGTTTTTTCCCAAGAAAATGTACCATCTGATCCTGCTTTTCTTCCAAAATGGCCGTACGCAGCTGTACATTCATAGATAGGCTTATTTAAACCCAGCATTTCAATAATACCTCTTGGACTTAAATCAAAATTATCGTTTATTAATTTTTGAACATACTTTGATTTTTCTTCATCTCCATCAAACAAATCTACATAGATTGATAATGGTTTAGAAACTCCGATTGCATACGCAAGTTGTATTAAACATTTGTTAGCAATTTTTGACGCTACAACATTCTTAGCAACATACCTAGCAGCATAAGCAGCCGATCTATCAACTTTACTAGGATCTTTGCCTGAAAAGGCACCGCCGCCATGAGGTGCTGCACCACCATAAGTATCAACGATAATTTTTCTTCCTGTCAATCCCGCATCTCCATCGGGTCCTCCTATAATAAATTGTCCAGTAGGATTTACATAAAATTCTTCATCTTTTAGTCCCGCTAGTAATTCTTTTGGAATAGATTTTTCTAAATAAGGTCTAACAATTTCTTTTACTTGTGATTGATTAACTTCTGGAGAATGTTGGGTTGATATAACTACCGATGTTATTTTCTTTGGTTTTCCATTTTCATACTGCATTGTAACTTGACTTTTTGAATCTGGCTCAAGCTTATCAGCTTTACCACTTTTACGATCTGCGGCCATAAGTTCTAAAATTTTATGAGAATAATATATAGGGGCAGGCATTAAAACTTCTGTTTCATTGCATGCATATCCAAACATTATTCCTTGATCCCCGGCCCCCTGATCTTTATTTCCTTTAGAATCCACGCCCATAGCAATATCAGCCGACTGAGAATGTAAATGAACATCAACACTACAGTTCTTCCAGTGGAAGCCTTTTTGTTCATAACCTATATCCTTGATACAATTACGAACTTTTTGAACTAAATCATCCTTTTTAATTTCGGGACCTCTTGTTTCACCAGCTAAAACAACTTTATTAGTTGTTGTTAAAGTTTCGCATCCCACTCTTGAAAAGGGATCTTTTGACAAATATGTATCAACAACCATATCCGATATTCTATCGCAAACTTTATCGGGGTGACCTTCGGATACAGACTCGCTTGTAAATAGATAAGATTTTTTAGTCATTATGTTTCTAATTTTTTAAAAATTAAAATTAGAAATATATACATTAAAATTAATAAAAAAAATATTTTATTTCCAAAATTTGAAAATATTGTAGATTGAATAAAATAAGGAAAATTTAGCTCAATATTACCTGACTCTCCCGTATTAAGTGATTTAATAATCCTGCCCTGAGGATCAATGAAAGCTGAAATTCCTGAATTGGCAGATCTAGCAATAAAAACTCCTTCTTCTATTGAACGGTAAATTGCTTTTGTAAAGTGTTGGTCTGGCCCTATAGATTTTCCAAACCAAGCATCCTCAGAAATATTAATTACTAAATCAGGAAATTGATTTTTTTTTTTTATTTTCCCAGGATAAATTATTTCATAACAAATTAATGGAAGAAATAATTTTTCATTAAATATAGTTCCTAAATTTATCAATTCTCTTTTGCCACCTGAAGAAAAAGAATTATATCCTCGTGTTATTTTTTTTAAACCCAATTTAGATAAAAATTTTTCTAAAGGCAAAAATTCACCAAATGGAACTAGATTAACTTTATTGTATAGTGATAAAATTTCTAATTTATTATTTAAAACTACTAAACTATTAAAATATTTTTTATCTTCCGTATTACTGGAATTATTAAAATTATTTATACCCAAAACAATTAAATGATTTTCAGAAAAACTATTTTCGAATAATTTTCTGTGCTTTACAATTTCCTCTAAATATGACTCATAAAAAATTCCTTCTGGCCAAATAAATAAGGTTTTTTTTTCGTTTTCCGGATCGCTGATTTTGATTAAACGTTTTAACTGAAATTCTTCTGTACGAGTTTGATACTCTTTAAGAGAAAAATTAGGTGAAATTATCTTAATAAAAAGGTTTTTTTCAAAATTATATTTACTTACGTTTAATTTGTATACTCCATATGAATAATTACCGATAAATATTAATAAAAAAAAGAGAGAAAAAAATATATTTTTTTTAACAGTTTTCCTTTGAAAAAAAAGAAAGGGAGTACAAAATAATGTAATTGAAAACAAGCTTAATGAATAGGATCCAAACATAGACAAACTTTGTAAAATCTCTGTTGACCATGACCAGCTGTATGAAATTAAATTCCAAGGAAAGCCTGTTAATATATTTCCTCTGATGAATTCAAAAAAAGAGAAAACGATGGAGAAAAATAAAATGAAAGAGATATTCTTATTGACAAAAAAACTTGTTACCAAAATAGCTAAACCAAAAAATAAGGACAAAAATAATGGAACTAACACTAGGGCGAAAGGTATCAGGTCTTTAAAAGTTTCATCGTGTGTTAAAGAAATAGAAATCCAATAGTTTCCAAATAAAAAAAAACCAAAACCAAATACACATCCTAAATAAAAAAAATAACGTTTAGATTTTTTTTTTCTATAATTGGTCTGAGTTTTTTTTTTTACTATTGAAATTAATAATAATAAAATTGGAAATACAATAAAATTAATAAATGTAAAATTATATGGTGCGAAACCAAATACTGTAATTGAACCAAGAAAAAATGGTGCAATAAATATAACAAATATTTTATTATCTACTAAGTTTCTCAAATTAAATTTAAAATCCTTTTTTCAACTTTATTCATTTTAATATAATCTTTATTTTTAACATGATCGTATCCTATTAAATGTAATAATCCATGAACCCAAGCCTTATCAAACTCTTTCATAAAAATATTTTTTTTTGACCTTAAATTAATTATTTCATAAGAAACCGCTATATCACCAATATAAGAATTTTTTTTCTTTACTAACTTTAAATTTTTTAATGCAAATGAAGGAAATGATAAAACATCTGTAGCTTTATTAATTTTTCTAAATTTTTTATTAAGTTTTTTCATATTAACAGAATTGGTTAATAATATAGTAAACGTTATGTTTTTTTTATTTAAAAAGTGAATTCTATCTGAAATTTTTTTTAATTTTTTCAAAAAATATTTCTTTGGATTTTTAATTTTTTTGACCCAAGATTTATTATCTATCTCGACGTTAACCTTTATCATGGTTATTCTTTCTTTTTGTAAGCTTCGACAATTTTTGTAACTAATGGATGTCTAATAACATCATTATGATCAAAATTTATTATGGATATCTCTTTTATCCCTTTTAAAATATTTTGTGACTCTACTAAACCAGACTGATTTTTATTTGGTAAGTCGATTTGAGATGGATCTCCGTTAACAACTAATTTTGAATTTTCACCGATTCTTGTTAAAAACATTTTAATTTGAGTTTGAGTAGCATTTTGAGCTTCATCAAGAATAGCAAAAGAATTCTTTAAAGTTCGACCCCTCATGAATGCAAGTGGAGCAATTTCAATTTCTCCAGATTCAATTTTTTTTTGAATTTTGTCATAATGAAATAAGTCATGCAGAGAGTCATATAGAGGTCTTAAATATGGATCTATTTTTTCTTTCAAATCTCCAGGTAAAAAACCTAATCTTTCTCCTGCTTCAACGGCTGGTCTTGATAGTATTATCTTTTCAACTTTTTTTTCTAAAAGCATTGTTAATGCTACTGCAACGGCTAAATATGTTTTACCAGTTCCAGCCGGACCCAGCGACATTACTATTTGATTTGTTTTCAGAGCCTTGACATATTCTTTTTGTTTTTTTGACCTAGGTATAACTGATCTTTTTGGTGTTTTAATTATTTCTTCTAAAGAAACTTTGTTAGATGAATGAATTTCACTATCTCTTATCATTTCGTTATTTAAAGAAGTAATTATATCATTTTTATCTATTTTGTTTTCAGATTTAAAGCGCGAAATTAAATATTGAATTGCATCCTTAACTCTCTCATTTGATTTTTTATCTCCCTTAATTGCAATCGAATTTCCTCTAAAATAGATTTGTGATCCAGTAAGTTTTTCTAATTCTTTAAGATTTGAATCAAAAGAGCCAACTATCTCCATTAAAATTTTATTATTAAATATATTTATATTTATCGAGTCGTCACTTCCATATAAAATGGAAACTTCCTTATTATCTCTATTTTGTTTATTTATTTTCATTGATCAATATTATGCTGCCTGTTCTTTGTTTAACTTATGAAAACCAGATAAGTTTTTTTTATTAAAAGAATTAATTTCTACATCAATTATTTCGCCGATAGTACATCCATTTGAATTAAAAAATACAGACATCGCACTTTCTGTTCTTCCAAAATATTTTGCTTGATTATTTAATTTGTTTTCAACCAAAACTTTGCACGTTTTATTTTGGTAGTTTTTGTTGTTTTTATATTGTAAATTTTCTAATAAATTTTGCATTTTTTTTAATCTTTCCTCTGACACTTTTAAACTATTTAATTTTTCTTCACTGGCTGGTGTTCCAGGTCTTGGGCTGAAAATAAATGAATAAGAATTAATAAAACCAATTTTTTTTATAAGGTCCATTGTTTGAATAAAATCACTTTCTGATTCTCCTGGATATCCAACGATAAAATCGCTGGAAATTTTTATGTTCTCATTAATATCTTTTAATTTTTTAATAATAGAAATGTAATATTCTTTATCATGCTTTCTATTCATAGACTTTAAAATTTTATTTGAGGCACTTTGAATCGGAAGATGCAGAGAGGGCATAAGTTTATTGCAGTTTTTATAACATTCTATTAAATCTTCAGTCATGTCTTTTGGATGGGAAGTTGTAAATCTTATTCTTTTTAAATTTTCAATCTCATTTATTTTTTTTATTAGAGATGAAAGTTTATAATTTTTTTTGTTTTCAAAGGAATTATATGCATTTACATTCTGACCCAATAAGATAATTTCTTTAGTTCCATTTTTTACAAGTCTCTCTGCCTCATTAATTATTTGTGTAAATGGTCTAGAGTATTCTGGTCCTCTAGTGTAAGGAACAACACAGAAATGACAAAACTTATCACAACCCTCTTGTATTGTTAAATAAGATGAAATTTTATTTTGTGAATTATCAATTTTCCCAAGTTCATCAAATTTTTTTACAACATCAAACTCTGTCTCAACAATTTTTTTCTTTTTTCTTTCATGATTTAAAATTAAATCTGTTATTTTATGATAAGATTGAGGTCCAATAACCATATCTATATAAGGTTCTCTATTTATCATCTCTTCTGACTCTGCTTGAGCAACACATCCGGTAATAATAATTAGTGGTTTTTTTAAATTTTTAAAACTTTTTTTTATTCTTCCAATTTCATCATAAACTTTTTCAGCCGCCTTTTTACGTATATGACAAGTATTTAGAACAAAACAATTTGCTTCACTCTTTGTATCTGTTTTCTCAAAACCAATGGTTGCGGTTAAATCATAAATACGATTTGAATCATATTCATTCATTTGACATCCAAAAGTTTTGATAAATATTTTTTTAGGCAAGTTTTCTATTTTTTAATTTTTGAACCATATAGTTCTAATCTGTGATCAACAAGTTTATATCCAAGTTTTTCGGCAACTTTTTTCTGCAGTTTTTCAATGTCTTCATTAACAAATTCGGTTATTTCACCTGTATTAATATCTATTAAATGATCATGATGATCTAGTGTAGTTTGTTCATATCTTGCTTTATTGCCTTTGAAGTCGTGTTTTGCAACAATTCCTGCTTCTTCAAATAATTTTACAGTTCTATAAACTGTTGCAATACTAATTTTAGAATCTAAATTATTAACTCTTTTATGTAATTCATCAACATCGGGATGATCATTTGATTCGGACATAATTTTTGCAATTACTTTTCTTTGATCAGTTAGCCTGACGCCCTTCTTAAGACATTTATTCTCTATATCGCTGCTCATAATAATTTTTTCAATTTAATATTATAACAAAAAAAATTTTTCAAAAATATTATTTTAACTTAAATATAATGGTTTAATCAATTCTTCATCTAATAAGCCTTTTAATCGCAGAAATTCAAGATCTTTGTGGTTTAAATCTGTCATGTTTACATTATCTAGCTTGATTATTTTTTTATCGAAATATGCAACAAAATTTTTGGGGATTACTATAAATTCATTGTCATATTTTTCTCTTATTTCATTTTCCTTTATTTCTTCAGCTTTTTTATTATTTTTTAAATTTTTTTGAAATTTCATGGAAAAATATCTGTTATTAAATTTTATAAGACTATAAATATTATCTTTTTTATTAAAGAATTTTGCACAAGACCATAAGAATGTATTATATCCATACAAACTTATATTTTTTGAAAGACTAATTCCCTTTGCTACTGCTAGCGATCCTCTTAATCCTGAAAAATTTCCTGGTCCTTGATTAACAAAAATATTGGAAATATCATCGAGTTTCATCTTGCTCTTTTCAAAAAAATCCAATATTTGTTGCATTAACAAATCATTATTAAATTTATCATTTTGCAAATTTTTACTAAATGTTTTACTTTCATTCTTTATAAATAATGAGCCAGCATTTGTGCTGCAATCTATGGATAAAAAATTCATAATACCTATATTGATACTACTATTACTATCTGCAAGTAAATCCCTTGCTATAAATTTAAGTGAATTTAATCCTGATAAAGGTGTAATAGCTTTAATGTATCACCGCTTTAACGAAAATAAATACCCATCAACAAATATAAGAAACGAAGTTTTTTTAAAACATTTAGATGAAATAAATAATTCAAAATTTGAATTTATTTCTTTTAATAAATTTAATGAAATTATTAAAAATAAAATGGAAAAAAATTATTTGCTTTTAACAATTGATGATGGTTTTGAATCTTTTTATTTAAATGCATGGCCAGTACTTAAAAAAAGAAAAATTCCTTTTATTCTTTTTGTAAGTACTAGAGAAGTAGGAAATTATGGCTATATGACTTGGAAACAAATAAAAGAAATTGATTCTAGTGGTTTAGCTACTATAGGAAACCATAGTCATACTCATGAATATTTAATTGATTGGGAAGAAAAAAAAATAAGAGATGATTTAGAAAAATCTATAAAAATTTTTAAAAAAGAATTAGGTTATTCTCCAAAATTATTTTCATATCCTTTTGGAGAATATAGTACTGCCTTAAAAAAAATTGTAACCGATTTGAATTTTGAATTTGCTTTTGGACAACATTCAGGTGTTATAGACTCAAGTAAAGACTTTCTTGAATTACCAAGATTTCCAATAAATGAAAAATATGGTGAGTTGAAAAGATTTAAATCCATAATTCAAACTTTACCTTTTCCTTATGAAAAAATAACACCAGAAAATCGATATATTAAGAAAAATGAAAATCCTCCAAAAGTTAAAGTTAAATTTTTTAAAGATTTAATCGATGTTAAAAATATCACATGTTATTCAAATGAAGGAAATATTTGGAGAAAGTCTGATATTGTTTTTACTGAAGAAAACCAACTTAATATTATTTTAAAAGAAAAATTTAAAAGCGAAAGAGGAAGAATTAATTGTACCCTTGCAGAGGCTGGTGGAAAATGGAGATGGCTTGGTATTCAATATGTTGTGGCAGAATATTGAAACACCAAGTTTATAATGCAACTCCTGTTTTTAGTTTAGTAGGTAATAAAATTGCTTTATCAAAATCTGTTAATGAATTATTTTCTATAATATCATCAAGAATTTTCACATACTTTTCCCCTATAGCAGCATAAGCTTTTAAATATTTTGTTAAATCGGAACCTATGATTGGCATATCTTCCTCTCTGATTTGAGCTCTTGCTTCTCTAAATTCTTGATAAGCATTATGGGTATTTAAATTATTTTTATATGCTCTAACTGAAGCTTTAAGAATTTGAAATTGTAAAACTTTATGACTTTGATCTGGATCTTTATTTTTTGGAGAAATGCCCTTCTTGCTCCAAGTCCACTGACCAAACAAAGCATTACCCTCCAAAGCAAATCTAGATGTTCCCCATCCACTCTCATTTGCTGCTTGTGCTAAAGCAATAGAAACTGGAATAATATCCATTCTCATTTTAAGTTTTGATAAATCTTTGTCGTCAATCTTATATTCTTTAAATCTTCTTTTAAGCCAAACTCTTTCTCCAACAGTATTAAAACTTTTACCTAATATTTTAAAAAGTTTTTTTCTATCCTCCATAATTTTATTATTTTCAGCAAGTATTAAAGGCAAAACAATCTTAATAAATAATTCTCTTTTCTTTTTCGTGTCACCCAAAGCTTTTAGATCTTTTGGGAGTTTTGTAAGATATATAGGTTTTACTTTTTGACCGGCTCTAACTCCTTTAAGATCATATCCCAAATCATCAAAAAGATTAGAGGTAGTTTCTGCATTTAAGCTAATCGTGTTGTCATGTTTTTCAACAATTTTTGTTTCTTCTTTGGGTAATTCTCCTTTTTTCTTCTTAGCATTTTTAGATTTAGAAATTTTTGGAGTTTTATACTCTTCTGCTACATAAGTAAATTTAACTTCATTAACTACATTCTTAATGTAAGGTCGCATTGTAATTAAACAAGCAATAAAAAATATAAAAGCAAAAGATAAATAAATATTTCTTATTGAATTTTCTTTAAGCTCTTGTTTTGCTATAGCTTTATCACTGGAACGGTTGACTGGTAATCTAATACGATTTTTTATTAATAGTAATTCCAACTGAGAAATTGTTAATTTTTTTGAACTCCTCGCATAATGCTTAATCTCGACTATTCCATAAAGTTTGGCAAGATGTAGTAATTGCTCTCTGTATGATTTAAATAATTTTTCTATTTTTTTTGACAATTTTTAACTCGCTTCCACTTTTTTGACTTCTGGTAAATAGTGGCACAAAAGATTTTGAACGCCTTGTTTGAGAGTCATAATAGAGCTTGGACAACCAGAACAACTACCTTTTAACTGAACTTTAACTACACCATCTTCGAATGATTTAAATATTATGTCTCCTCCATCTCTTGCCACTGCAGGTCTAATTTTTTCATCTAAAATTTTTTTAATCTTATTAACTATTGCATCTGATTTATCTAAACTAGAATCCAACTTTTCTTTTTTTTTACCTACAATGGAATCGTTTCCCTGTAAATAATGGTCGTTAATTTGAGAAATAATATTGTACTTCAAATCATTCCACTCTAAACTTTTTTCTTTTTTCACTGTTATGAAGTTTTCTCCTAAAAACACCATTGTAGTTCCCTCCAGAGAAAATATTTTATTTACCAGTGGTATATTTATATTTTTATCATTCTTTAAAAATTCCACTGGTCCTGCCTCAGAGACTTTCTTGCCTGGTAAGAATTTTAAAGTATCTGGATTTGGAGTATGTTCTGTATGTACTACCATAATAACTTAATATTATAACTAAATAGTCTTATCAAGAAAACTTTGTAAGTCCTACAATGTCATATATTTCCTTAAGATTATTTTTTGCTATCAAATCTGCTTTTTTTGAACCTTTTTCTAAAATTTTATGCAGATATTTTTTATCATTTAATAATTTGTTTATTTCTTTTCCAATTGGACTTATTTTTTCAATGATTGATTCGCTTAATTTACTCTTAAAAGTTGAAAAATTTTTTCCTCCAAATTCTTTTAGCACATCATCGATCTTGATATTGTTCGTGCTGGCATAAATAGATATTAGATTGGCAGCCTCCGGTCTATTCTTAAGACCTCCTGCTTCTGAAGGAATCGGAGAAGAGTCAGTTTTTGCTTTCTTAATTTTTTGATCAATTAAATCCTTGCCGTCTTTTAAATTTATTCTGCTTTGGTCAGATTCTTCAGATTTGCTCATCTTTTTTTTTCCGTCACGTAAGCTCATTACTCTCGATACTTCTTTGGAAATTAAAGGTTCTACTATCGGAAAATATTCACCACAATTAAAATCATTATTAAATTTTTTCGCAATATCTCTAGTTAACTCCAAATGTTGTTTTTGATCTTCCCCAACAGGTACATGTGTAGCTTTGTATAAAAGAATATCTGCCGCCATCAAATTTGGATAAACCATCAAACCTACGCTGGCATTTTCCTTATTGATTCCTGCTTTTTCTTTAAATTGTGTCATTCTATTCATCCAACCGATTCTTGCTACACAATTAAATATCCAAGCTAGCTCACTATGAGCAGAAACACTTGCTTGATTAAATATAATATTTTTTTCTGAATTTAATCCCGATGCAACAAAAGTTGCAACGGTTTCTAAAATATTTGATTTTAATTCTTTTGGGTTTTGACGATTAGTTATTGCATGTAAATCCACTATACAATAAACACACTCGAATTTTTCTTGTAAACTAACAAAATTTCTTATTGCTCCTAAATAATTTCCTAAATGCAGATTTCCCGTCGGCTGAACTCCAGAAAATACTCTTTTTTTATGCATAAATTAAATAACTATCTAAACTTTATATCTTTAAATTTAAAAGCTCCTGAAAAATTTGAAATTAAAAAATAACTTATTAAACTAGTTATCACTATAATAAATAAGTAAATAAATTTCCAACTTTCATTATATTCGAATTTATCTGAGAAAAAGCCTAACAACAAATATAAAACTATTCCCATTACAACCACAGATAATATCATACGAGGAAACTTATAAATAAATTGGTCATCAAAAATATGTAAATCTCTTTTTTTTATAAAGTAAAAGTGCATAAAAACATTTATCCAAGAAGAAATTGAAGTGGCTATTGGGATTATAACAAAACCTAATTTGCTGAAAAATGATACACTAATAACTATATTTAATGTTACCGAAATGACTGATAAATAAAATGGAGTTTTGGTATCATTCCTTGCAAAAAAGAAATTTGAAAAAATCTTTAATATTGAAAATGCAGGTACACCAAAAGCAAAAAAAGTAAGTGCAATAGCAGTGTTAATCACGCTTTCATTATTAAATGATCCATAACCAAATAAAGATGTAATAATCTGGTTTGATGCTAATACTAGAGCGGCCGCGGCAGGTACAGATAAAAATAAACATAGTTCTAAAGCTCTATTTTGCAAATCAGTAATCTTTTCAGAATTATTGTTTTTTACATGTTTAGATAACTCTGGAAGCATAACAGTACCTACGGCAATTCCAGCAACGGCTAAATTCATTTGGTATACCCTATCAGCATAATAAAGATAAGAAACTGCACCAGCCTGAAAAGAAGCAATTATGGTTCCAACTAAAATATTAATTTGAGTTACGCCAGATGAAAAAATGCTGGGTAGCAATTTGCTAAAGAAAAACTTTATTTTTTCATCTATTTTTATTTTAATACTTAAAATTGGTTTAAAATTCTTTTTAACAAAAAATAAGAGAACTATACACTGCAAGAAACCTGCAAATGAAACAGCGTAGGACAATATCAAAACATCAGATATATTAATCCATTGTGAAAAAAACAATGATCCAATTAATATCACATTTAATATAATAGGAACCGCAGCAGCAGCTGCAAATTTATTATATGAATTTAGTATAGCTCCAAAAAAAGAGGCTAAGCATACAAAAAATAAAAACGGAAAAGTAATTCTACTTAGATCTACTGCAAGTTTTAATTTTTCAGGATCTTTATAAAATCCTGGAGCTATTACAAAAATCAACTGTGGCATAAAAATTTCTGCCACCAGCACAAAAAATAGTAAAATAATAAAAAGTAAGTTAAATACGTTTTTAGCAAAATTATCTGCTTCTGCTTTATCTTTTGCTAGTATTCCCGCATAACTAGGAATAAATGCTGCATTAAAAGTTCCTTCAGCAAATAATCGTCTAAATGTATTTGGTAACCTAAAAGCGACGAAAAAAGCATCTGCAAAAAGACTGGTTCCTAAAAAAATAGCAATTAAAATATCTCGTACATAACCAAGTATCCGACTTATTAATGTAAAAAAACCAAATGTAGAGGTTGATGCTATTAAGTTCATCTTGACATGTAAGCCTTATTTTTGTGACAATTGTAAGATACTTGCTTTTTAAATGAAGAAAAAGTCCAAAATAGAACGATACACAGACCAAGAAGCTTTGGATTATCACAATAGTGGTAAATCTGGAAAAATAGAAATTTTATCATCAAAACCAATGACTAGCAAAAGAGATCTTGCCCTTGCTTATTCTCCTGGTGTGGCAGCTCCAGTTAAAGTAATAGCAAAAAATCCAGATGCTGCATATGACTATACTACGAAAGGAAATCTAGTTGCTGTTATCAGTAACGGTTCAGCGATACTTGGACTAGGTAATTTAGGAGCTTTAGCTTCAAAACCTGTAATGGAAGGTAAAGCAATTTTATTTAAACGTTTCGCAGATATAGATTCTATAGATTTAGAAATTGATTCCTCAAATACTGAAGAAATCATTAATTGTATATCAGCGCTTGGAAAAAGTTTTGGAGGAATAAATTTAGAAGATATAGCTGCTCCAGACTGCTTCATTATTGAACAAAAATTAAAAGAAAAATTAGACATACCAATTTTCCACGATGATCAACATGGAACTGCAATAATAACTTTAGCTGCTTTAATTAATGCTTTAGATATATCTGGCAAATCTATTAAGGATGTAAAAATTGTTGTAAATGGCGCCGGAGCATCAGCAATAGCTTGTGCTAATTTATTTAAAAGTAACGGCGTTCCAAATAAAAATATAATAATGATAGATAGAAAGGGAGTTTTGTACCGTGGAAGAGATAATCTTGATCAATGGAAATCAGCACACGCAATAGATACAAAATTCAAAACTCTTGAAGAGGCAATAAAGGGAGCGGATGTATTTTTAGGGTTATCAGCAAAAAATATACTTAGTAAAAATATGGTAAAAACTATGGCAAAAAATCCAATAATTTTTGCTCTTGCAAATCCTGATCCCGAAATTAGTCCTGAAGATGTCCATGAAGCAAGGGATGATGCCATTGTAGCAACTGGAAGATCCGATTATCCTAATCAAGTAAATAACTTTATAGGCTTTCCTTATATCTTTAGAGGCGCATTAGATGTCAGAGCAAAAACAATTAATGAAGAAATGAAAGTAGCAGCGGCACATGCAATAGCTGAACTTGCAAGAGAGTATGTTCCTGATGAAGTTGTGGCGGCAATGGGTGGAGAAAGACCAATATATGGCAAAGAATATATAATTCCATCAACTTTCGATCCAAGATTAATTTCCGTGATACCAATTGCGGTGGCAAAGGCAGCAATGAAAAGTGGAGTAGCAAGAAAAAAAATAGAAAACTTGGAAGTTTACAAAGATCAATTAAGACAAAGACTTGATCCTTCAACAACTATTATGCAGGGTGTGAATACTCAAATAAAGAAATCACAGAAAAAAGTAGTTTTTGCCGATGGTGAAGATGAAAATACATTAAAAGCTGCAATAGCTTTTAAAAGCAATGGTCTTGGAATCCCAATATTAATAGCAAAAAAAGAGATTGTAAAAGAAAAACTTAAGGAAATTGGTCTAGATGAAAATTATAAAATAGAAATAATAAACTCCACTGATAAGGAAAAAAGAGAAAAATACGCAAAGTTTCTTTATAAAAAATTACAACGTAAAGAAGGTTTGTTGGAAAGAGACTGCGATAGATTAGTAAGAAATGATAGAGTTATTTGGGGCACTTGTATGGTTTCAAGCGGAGATGCCGACGCAATGGTTACTGGAAATACAAGGCGTTATACATCAACATTAGATAAGGTTGAACGTGTAGTTGAAGCAAGATCAGGAGAAATAGTTTTTGGTCTAAACATAATGGTTAATAGAGGTAGAACAGTATTTGTATCCGATATAGCCGTTCATGAAATACCCACTGCGGAACAACTAGCTCAAATAGCGATATCATCTGCAAGAGTCGCAAAATTATTTGGTTTTGATCCGAAAGTCGCATTCTTATCTCATTCTACTTTTGGTACTCCAAAAACTAGAGCAACGAAAAATCCAAGAGATGCAGTTGAAATATTAAAAGGGAAAAAAGTTGATTTTAAATTTGATGGTGAAATGCAGCCAGATGTTGCTTTGGATGAAAAGTATAGAGATCTTTATCCATTCTCTCAGATAGTTGGTAATGCAAATATTTTAATAATGCCCGGAAGGCACAGCGCTGCAATTTCATTTAAAATGTTGAAAAGCTTAAGTGCAGTTAAAGTAGTTGGACCATTACTAGTTGGTTTAGGAGAACCAATTGAAATTGCTCCGTTAAGATCATCGACTAGCGATATACTTAATCTTGCTTCTGTAGCAGCTTATTCTTCAGACATAATTGACTACAAAAAAAATAAAAAAAATTAATTTATTATTTTTGTCTACTTAAATCTGAAACTAACAAAATACTAGTTACCAGTTCTTTAAGATCAACTATTTGTTTCGCTTCTTGAATAATTTCTCTTTTTTCGCCTTCAGTCCGAGCTATTCCAAAAATATAAGTTTTTTGATTTATTGTATCAATATTAAAATTAGCTGCTTTTATATTTTTATTTAAAATTAATGCAGTTCTTAGTTGAGAAGTTATCAAAACATCTATAGCTGTGGTTTTAATAGAAAATTTTTGTTTTATAGCAATATTATTTTTTACAGATCTTACTCCTTTAGTTTCCCAAGCCATTTTTGTTATTTTCAACTTTTCTTCAGGTTCATCTACTTTTCCACTTATAAATATTCTTCCATCAAGAACTTTGACGGATAATCGAAGCAAATATCTTTTTTCCTTAAAAACCAATCTTGCTTGTAAGTTTTTTTGCATTATTGAATCGTCTATTTGGGTGCCCAGTGTTCTTGGATCTAAGGCAATACTTACTCCAGATCCAAAAACTCCACTTGTTGAAGATCCAACGCAAGAACTTAGTAAAAATATAGAAAGTAAAATTATAATATTCTTTTTCATTTTATTTTATCAATTTTAAACAAAAATTATAAATAATTTTTTTTGGTAAGTTTTCTTTTTTTGAAAAAAATTCAACAACATCTTTGTGACTATATTTTTTTAACATTTTTTTTATTTCTATTTTAACCGATTCGCTTATTTCTTTCTTAATATTTTTATCTTTCATTTTTCCAGACAAAACAACTGTGAGTTCACCTTTAAAATTACTGGAAAAAGATTCAATAGATTCTATCTTTCCTCTAATTGCCTCTTCATGAATTTTTGTCATTTCTTTTGCTATCATTATCTTCCTATCATGAAAATGCTCTTTAAATCGTGATATATAAAAATTTATTTTTGAAGCTGGAATAAAAAAAATTAATGAATAATCTAGATTGTATAAATTGTTAAATGTTTTTTTTAATTCTTTTTCTTTTTTGTCTAAAAATCCATAAAATAAATATTTTTCATTAAATCCCGAAATACTAATAGCAGAGGTGACAGCGGATGGACCTGGAATTGGATAAATATTCAAATTTTCACTTACACATCTGTTTACAAGTATCATTCCTGGATCCGAAATTGTAGGTGTGCCAGCATCACAAATCATGGAAACAATTTTATTGTCTTTTAATAAATTTATGACTTTATCACTAACTTTTTTTTCATTAAATTTATGATAGGGAAGAAGTTTATTTTTTATATCATAATAATAAAGTAACTTGCTCGATCTTCTGGTGTCTTCACATAAAATAACATCTGATTTTTTTAATACATGCAGAGCTCTAAAAGTAATATCTTCCATATTTCCAATGGGTGTAGAAACTAGATAAAGTCCTTTATTGATAGTTTGTTGTTTATTTTTGTCCATTTGATGCCTAAATTATATTTTATGCTATTTAAATTATTTTAAATCTATGAAAAAAATAATTACGTTTTCAATATTAACTTATTTATTATTCACAATAAATAGTTCTGCAATAGATAATAAATCAAATGATTTGGAAAATAAAAAAGTATTGAAAATTGGTGTTCTGGTTCCTTTATCAGGCGAGTTTAAAAATATTGGAGAATCTTTCTTAAAAGCTATCCACTTGGCATTAAAGGATATATCAGACAGAAATATAAAAATTTATCCCAAAGACAGTAAGGCAAACGCTTTTGATTCATATCATTCAGCTAAAGAATTTGAAGAACTAGGTATAAAAATAGTTATTGGTCCAATTTTTCATGAAAGCTTAGAAAAGCTTAACGAAATAAACAGCATTACTTTTATTTCATTAACAAATAAAACTAAAAAAATTCCAAATAATGCAATCGCTTTTGGTATCGATATAGATTCACAAATTAATGCTTTAAAAAAATATTTTAATAAAATAGATATTTCTAAAACATTACTTTTATATCCAATTTCAGAATATTCTTATGAATCAAAAACTGTTGAAAAAAATGATGTATTAAAATTTTATAGAACTTATCCATATGACATAAATCCAAAAAAAATAACTGGACAGATAGAAAAAATAACAAACTATCGTGAAAGAAAGAAAGATTTGGAAAGAAGAATTAAAATATTAAAAAAATCTGATTTATATAAGGATAAAAATGAACTTAAAAAGCTAGAGCAAATGCATACTTTAGGTAGGGTAAATTTCGATTCTGTTGTTATTATTGATTTTGGTGAAAGATTAAAGAGTGTATTAACATCCTTTATGTTTTCCGATGTATCAAACAAAGAAGTTAAATTTTTTACAGTAAATCAATGGTTTGACAGAACATTTTTTAACGAAAATGCTATGGAAAATTTGCATTTTCCATCAGTTAATTTAAATAACTTGAATAAATTCAAAAGAAAATTTTTAAAAACATTTGATGAAAATCCAATTGAAGTTTCCATATTAGCTTATGATGCTTTAGGATTAATTTATTATTGTTGGTCTAATAATAATTTTCAATTTGAAAAATCTCATCTTTACAATAAAAAAGGATTTAAAGGTTTGCATGGTAAGTTTGTTATAAATGGCAATATAAGTAAACATGAACTAGCAATTTACAAAGTTTCAAAAAAGAAATTTATTAAAGCAAATTAAGTAAAAAAATTTTTAATTTTTTTAAAAGATTTAAATCTGTGATCAATAGACATCTTTAGTTTGATATCCATTTCTCCAAAAGTTTTTTTATACCCGTTTGGAATAAATATTGGATCATATCCAAAACCATTTATTCCTTTTTTTCGTGGAGATATTTTTCCATTTATAATTCCTTGACTAGAAAAATTTTTTCCATTTGGCCAATACAGTGTTATGCAACACACAAATCTTGCATTATTTACTTTGATCCAATCTTTTTTTTTT
>Ga0208764_10000666_pt1 | contig 22150 bp, 22 predicted proteins | sample ETNtaG_18_FD_185762 | JGI IMG/M metagenome (GOLD analysis project Ga0208764, IMG submission 185762) | Marine microbial and viral communities from oxygen minimum zone, Eastern Pacific Ocean - ETNP201302SV91 (SPAdes) (version 2) | ecosystem: Environmental > Aquatic > Marine > Oceanic ... | reverse complement strand
GTAGTTAAAAGACAGACCGCATCTTCTTCTTATAAACCTGCCAAGCTAAAAAATGGTTTAGATATTATGGTTCCGCCTTTTGTAGAAGAAGGAAGTAAAATAATATTAGATACAAGAACTCTAGAATACGTAAAAAAAATAAATTAATGAAAATAAATTCACCTCAATTTAACTTGATGCATAGAGCTTGTGTAAAAGCTTCCAGAGTGTTAATTCGAGACTTTGGTGAAATTGAAAAACTTCAGGTTTCGGAAAAAGGACCTGGAGATTTTGTAACAGCCTCTGACAAACGTGTGGAAAAAATAATTATAGGTGAATTAGAAAAATCAGAATATTCAATCCTAAGTGAAGAAGCGGGACTTATAGAAGGAAAAAATAAGGACAAAAGATGGATTATTGACCCAATAGATGGAACGTTTAATTTTTTGAATGGATTACCTCACTTCGCTATTTCTATTGCCTATGAAGAAAAATCGGAAATAGTTTCAGGAATAATTTTTGACCCAATAAAAAATGAAATGTTTTTTGCAGAGAAAGGTAAGGGAGCTTATGTAAACAATTCGAGAATGAGAGTTTCAAATAAGTCTGATTTTAAAAATACATGTTTGGTAACTGGTGGACCAAAATTTACCAGTAAAAAAAGAGAGTTTATATTTAAAGAATACCAAAAAGTCTCTACGGAAGTGCGCGCCCACATAAGAAAATCTGGAAGTGCAGCATTAGATCTAGCCTACGTAGCAGCTGGAAGATTTGATGGTTATTGGCAAAGAGAGATAAATTACTGGGATATAGCTGCTGGCATTATATTGGTAAGGGAATCTGGCGGCCTCATAAACAGCCTGGATGAAGACAGTTTTATACAAAAAAAAATAGATATTATCGCTACCAATTCAAAAATACATAAGGAATTAAAGAATTTATTGTAAAAATTCATTGAGCAATTTAAGATATTGCTATAAAAATCTTTCCATGAAAAAGAAAATTCACCCAAGCTATCATAAAATAAATGTGGTAATGACAGACGGTTCGAAGTTTGAAACAATGTCTACCTGGGGCAAAGAAGGAGATACCTTAAAACTCGACATTGATCCAAAATCACATGCTGCATGGACAGGTGGAAGTCAAAAAATTTTAGATAAAGGAAGAGTTAGTAAATATAACAAAAAATTTAGTAACTTAAGAAAACAGAAAAATTAAAACTATGCCAGATGGACCATTCATGCCAAAAGCAACAGCTGTTTGGCTCGTGCAAAACACAACACTTAGTTTTAAACAAATCGCTAATTTTTGTAATTTACATGAACTAGAAATAAAAGGTATCGCGGACGGGGATGTTGCCAAGGGAATTAAAGCTTACAATCCAATATTAGCTGGTCAATTAACTCGTGAAGAAATTGATGTTTGCTCAAAAGATCAGGAAAAATCTTTAAAATTAAACAAAAAAAATGAAGATGTATTAGTTTCCCAAGAAAGAAAAAAGACCAAGTATACCCCGTTGTCAAAAAGAAAGGACAGGCCAGATTCAATACTTTGGTTAGTTAAAAATTTTTCTCAGCTCTCAGACGGGCAAATTGCTAAACTTGTAGGAAGCACAAAAGGAACTGTTTCACTAATTAGAAAAAGAACTTATTGGAATTTATCTAGTCTAACTCCAAAAGATCCTGTTATTTTAAGTCTTTGTAGCCAATCACAATTTGAAAAAGCAGTAGAGAAAGCAGATAGAAGAGTTGTCAGGGAAAAAAAATTAAAAGAAAAAGAAGCTAAAGCAGAAAAGGCTAAAGCAGAAGAAAGTAAAGAAGAAGAGAGTAAAGAAGAGGAAAGTAAAGAAGAAGAGAGTAAAGAAGAGGAAAGTAAAGAAGAAGAGAGTAAAGAAGAGGAAAGTAGTGGTCAAGAACAATAAAAACCCAGTTGTTGGAGTGATAATGGGCAGCAAGTCAGACTGGGAAATCATGAAGAACTGCTGTGATACTTTAAAACTTTTAAAAATTAAATTTGATACCAGAGTTATTTCGGCCCATAGAACTCCTAAAAGATTAGAAAGGTTTATAAATTATGCTGAAAGAAATAATTACGAAGTAATTATTGCGGCAGCGGGAGGTGCTGCTCACCTGGCAGGCGTAACTGCTTCATTAACAACGATTCCAATTTTAGGTGTGCCAATGACAAGTATAACAAAAGGTATAGATAGTCTCCTTTCAACTGTTCAGATGCCCGCGGGCGTACCTGTTGCAACCTTAGCTATTGGAAAACCTGGGGCAATTAATTCAGCTTTATTTGCAGCACACATTTTAAGTATTAAATATCCTAAAATTAAGCAAAATTTAAAAAAATATCGTTCTAATTTTGAGAATAAAGTTCCTCAAAGACCTTACTAAATCCTTATAGACAATTCCTTTTCAGCATGCTAACTACGCTTACAAAAATGGAGGACTTATTAAAATAGACGTAAAAGATAATAACATTGAACAAGCAATTAGAGTTCTTAAAAGAAAACTTCAAAAAGAAGGTTTTTTTAAGATAATTAAAATGAAAAGTGTTTATGAAAAGCCCTCCGAAAAAAAGAAACGAATTAGGCTTGAAAATATTAAAAGAGCTAAAAAATTTCAGCGTCTAAGAAATAGACTTTAAACTGTTACAATTAGAAAAGAGAGTTTTATGCCTTCAGGTAGAGTAAAGTGGTTTGATTCAAAAAAAGGCTATGGATTTATTACAGATAACGATAGTGAAAAAGATATTTTTTTACATGTTTCAACTCTAGAGAAATCAAAACTAAGGGTTCTTAAAGAAAACCAAGAAATAGAATTTGAAATAAAAGAAGAAAAAGGTAAATTACAAGCGGTCAATCTAAAGCGACTGAAAGACTAATTATCGCGGGGTGGAGCAGTCTGGTAGCTCGTCAGGCTCATAACCTGAAGGTCGTAGGTTCAAATCCTACCCCCGCAACCAACATAATGACCAATACGATTAGAAATATAACAATCATTGCGCACGTTGATCACGGTAAAACAACTTTGATTGATAGTTTGATGAAACAAAGCGGCTTATTCAGAGACAACGAAGTTGTTGAAGAAAGAGTCATGGACTCAGGTGAACTTGAAAAAGAAAGAGGTATTACAATTCTAGCAAAACCAACCTCTATAAATTGGAAAAATTCTAGAATAAATATAATAGATACACCTGGGCACAGAGATTTTGCCGCCGAAGTAGAGAGAGTTTTGCATATGGCAGATGGAGCTTTATTGTTAATAGACTCCGCTGAAGGAGTGATGCCACAAACAAAATTTGTTTTATCTAAAGCACTCAAGCAAGGTCTAAAACCTATAGTGATTATTAATAAATTAGATAAGGCGGACCAAAGAGCTAGCGAGGTTCTGGATGAAACATTTGACTTATTTGTTAGCTTGGATGCTAATGAAGAACAATTAGATTTTCCTGTATTGTATGCCAGTGGTAGGTCTGGATGGGCTAGCAAAGAAATAGGTGGAGCTAGGGAAAATTTACACCCTTTATTAGATTTAATTATCGAAAAAGTAAAACCAGCTACATTAGACAAAACAAAACCTTTTGCAATGTTGTCCACGCTACTTTATGCCGACAGTTTTTTAGGTAGAAGTTTGGTTGGTAGGATTGCACAAGGTACAGCAAAAGCAAATCAAAAAGTTAAGGCAATTAATCTTAGAGGTAAAAAAATTGATGAAGGAAGATTAACAAAAATTTTTAGATACGAAGGGACAAAAAGAGTGCCTATAGCAACAGGTGAAGCCGGAGATATTGTAATAATAGCTGGTTTAGAAAAAGCTAATGTTGCAGATACTATTTGTGATTTAGAAATAAATGACCCTATAGATGCAACACCGATCGATCCTCCCACAATGTCTATAACAATTACGGTTAATAGTTCGCCTCTTGCTGGAACAGAAGGTAAAAAATTAACTAGTACACAAATAAGAGAAAGATTGATTTTAGAAGCAGAAAACAATGTTGGAATATCATTCGATGAAAATGAAAATAAAGATATTTTTATAATAAGTGGGCGTGGAGAATTGATGTTAGAAATTTTACTTACTCAAATGAGGAGAGAAGGATTTGAAATGACTGTCAGTCCACCAAAAGTATTATTTCAAAAAGACAAAGAAGGAAATAAACTAGAACCAATAGAAGAAATTACAATGGATCTAGATGAAGAATTCTCTTCCAAAATAATTGACTCGATGAATAGAAGAAAAGGGAAATTAATTGAGCTAAAAGATACAGGTAAAGATAAAAAAAGACTAATCTTTCATGCCCCGACTAGAGGCTTAATGGGTTATACAAGCAGATTTTTAACTCTAACTAAAGGAACTGGTGTGATAAATAGAATTTTTCACTCTTATGGAAAATACACTGGAGATATGGAAGGAAGAAGAAACGGAGCTTTAATTTCTATGGAAAATGGAAAGGCTGTTGCATTCGCAATTTTCAATCTTCAAGCAAGAGGAGAAATGTTTGTAACACATAATGATCCTGTCTATGAAGGTATGATTGTTGGTCTAGCATCTAAAAGTGGAGATCTGGAAATAAATGTTATGAAAGGAAAAAAACTTACAAATATGAGAACACAAAACACAGATGAAAATGTTGTTTTAACTCCAATAAGAAAGATGGCAATAGCAGAACAATTAAGTACGCTTAACATGGATGAAGCGCTTGAAATTACACCCAAATCGTGCAGATTAAGAAAGTTAATTCTAGATCCTCATGAAAGAAAAAGACAATCTAAAACTTCTAAGCCTCAATAAATTCAAACAAAATTACTTTTTTGCAAAATTGTTCCACATATCCCAAAGCATTTCGCTAAAATGTTTGGAAAAGCGGCTTGAGTCAAACACGGGAGAAAGTAAAGCTTCTTTCCTTAGGTTCATTCTAATCTTCGCAAGCCTGCACAAATCAGACGAAAACTGTACAGTCTTTTTGAAATAGTCATCCTTATTATCTGCAATCCAATCTTTCATGTTTAAGTTTGAGTTAATACTTTCTCCAAAATGAAATAAGTATCTATCTCCTTTAAGAGTGAGAACTGGAACGCCCATCCAAACAGATTCGCAAGTACTAGTGTTTCCCTGAAAAGGAAAAGGATCAAGTGAAATATCAATCTGCCTGTATGTTTCTAAAACCTCTTTTCTAGTTTTAGATTTTCCCTCCAAAATTAGACGATCGGGATTTATATTAAATTTTTTAAATCTATTTAAAACTTCCTCGGAAAATTTCTTATTTGATAGTTCTTGGGTTTTTAGAAAAAGCTTTGAATTTTTTATAGATAATAGGATTTTTGACCATAAAGAAATAACTTCTTCGTTTATTTTTGCAAATTGATTAAAACAGCCAAAAGTAATAAAATTATTTTTTTTTGCAGGCAAATCTGATACTTCCAGATCAAACTCTGGTATTGTAAGACATTGGGATATTTCTGGAAGTCTTAATATCTTTTCAACATAGTATTGTTCTTCTTTTTTTGGTGTAAGATGTGGGCTTCCAATAAAATAATCAATTTCTGAAATTCCAGACGAGCCTTGTCCTAACCAAGTTGCTTGTATGGGTGCCGCTTTGTAAAAAAAAATCGGTAGTCTATTTTTTCCTGAATGTCCTTGCATATCTATTAATATATGAATTTTGTCATCAAGAATCTGATTTACAACTTCTTTGTCTGATTTGTTTTTTATTGAATTCCATTTGGAAAATAAGCTTTTAAAGTTATTTGCAAGCTCATCTTTTCGGTCGTGAGTAGAATAAGCTATTAATTCAAAATTTTTTTTACTTAAATCTTTAAGCGTACTCAAAGTAAAATGTCCACCTGGATGCTCCCCAAAATCAGCTGATACACATCCTATCTTAAGTTTTTTGGGATTTTTATCATAATTATAGTTTAAATTTAAATTTTTTAAGTTTTTACAATTTTCTCTAAATTTTTTTAACCATGATAAATAAAGTTTTTGATCTAAATTATTTTTAAAATTTAAGTTAAATAAAAGATTGCTATAAGCTATAGCGTAGTCTGACCTTATTTCTATTCCTTTGGTATATTTATTATTTGCATCGTCAAACCTGCCTGATTGGCTCAGCAAATTTCCATAATTATTGCAAACTACAGATAGATTCTTTGTTGCTTCAGAAAAATTTTTTTTAAGCAATATAGCTTTCTCAAATTTTTTGATTGCTTCTTCATATTGATTTAATTTTTCTAAGGCAACACCCAGATTATTATATGCTTCAGCATAATTTGGTTTAAGCTTGATTGACTTTTTGTACTGCTCGATAGCTAAAACAAGTTGATTTTCTTCAGCCAAAATAGCCCCAAGAATATTATGTAGAATAGAGGAATTTGGAAAATTTGAAGTCTGTTTATTAATTTCTTTTTTAGCTTCTTCCAATTTTTTTGAATTAAAAAGATCTAAAATCAATTTGATCTGTTTATTATCAGGTTCGTTTTGTTTATTTTTAGTCAAGTTTTTTAGTAAATTTTTTTCTTTCAAATTCTATTTTCATATGATTATTTATGAGTATGAATACATTAGCAGAAAAATTAGCAGATGCATGGATAAAAAAAGACTTAGCAGATGTTAAACCGGAAGATTTTCCAAAGAGCAGGAAAGATTCACATTTAATACAAGAACAGTTTCATAAAGTTCTAAAGAAAAAAACTGTAGGCTGGAAAATTGGCATGGTAACTAAAAAATTACAAGATGGTGCAAAAGTTGATGGTCCCATGATTGGAAAAATTATAGATGAAACTGTTTTGATCAATCCTTTAAAAATTCAGTATAACAAAGTTCCACACTGTATTCTCGAATGTGAATTTGCTTTAAAATTCTTGGAAGATACCAAAATGATTCCTGGTATTGAAAATAAAAAAGATAATTATGAAATTTTCATTTCTCTAGAATTAGTTTCAACACGTGTTAAACCTGATTCTAAAAAAAATTTAAATAGCCAAGAACTAATGTTTTTAAATGTTGCGGATAATGGTGGAGCTGGAGCTATTGTTGTTGGAGATAAAATTCAAAATCTTGATAATATTGATTTAAATTCAATAGAGGTTGAGGTTGACTTAAATGGAAAAATAACCGGTGCTTGGGAAAAAAGAGCCCATCCAACTGAATCTATTAAATGTATTGTTAATGAATTTAAAGATAACCCCGTCACTTTTAAAAAAGGAGACTGGTTTATGACCGGATCAATAATTCAACCGATAAAGATAAACAAAGGTGATAGAATTAAGGTTAATTTTAAGACTTTAGGAAAAATAAACTTAGATTTTATTTAGATCTATTCAACATTAATTGAAATATTTTTTTAAGATATTTTCTAAATAATTTTTCTCAAACATTACATTACATCTTTTTATTGAATCATGTATTGCTGATGTGTCTATATTCCAATTTTTTTCACCCTTTGATACCGTATTATATTTAGCTTTGGTTTGAGTTATATTTTCTAAAATTTTGACAACATGAAAAGCTGTGCTCATTTTTGGATTTCCTATATTAATAATTTGATTTGTTATTTTTTTATTATTTGAGAGAAAATCAATCAAAATTTTCACCACATCTTCTATATCAATAATGCTTCTATTGGCATCTGCCCACAAATCAAACTTTTCTTTTCTCTTGATTTTATTAAAAAAAAAATTTACCAAAGTATTAGTATTTTTACTTTTTCCCACAACCTCAGGTAATCTTGCAATTAAAAATTTTTTAAAATTTTTTTTAATATAATTCTCAATATCTAGTTTATGTTTTACGTAAAAATTTTTATTTCGTGAGGAGTCATCAATTGAACAGGTACTAAAGTACAATAGCATCTTGTCTTCTCCAATTTTTTCACTTAATTCAGTTAATCTATTTTTATCTTTGATGAACAATTCTTTCTCTTCACACAGTGAGTTTGATACGCCCGCAGCATATGCACAAACCCCAAGTTCATTAAAAAATTCCTCATACTTAACAAAACTTTTTGCAATAAAACCTGATCCTACAATTGAGTTTTGATATTTTTTAACCATTAAAAGAATTAAATTTTAAATCTTGATTTTTTACTATCTGTTAAAAAAGCCTTTACAGTGTCTTTAGTTAAACGATCAAATGACTTTCCAAAATTAGAAACTTTTTCGATAACCTTTGGTGGCATAGTAATAATTTGACATCCAATTTGCTTGGCCTGTGTGTAATTATAAGGTTCTCTTGTGCTAGCCCATAGAATCTCAATTTTAGTTTTTCTTTTTGTCGCTTGAATTGCTTTTTTAACGATTGGAATAGGATCTTTACCTACATCTGCCATACGACCTGAAAAAATCGAAATTATAGACTTGGTTTTATTGTCTAGACATCTGTTAATTTTCCTGACCTGAGCAACTGTGTAAACTGCTGTAATATTAAGTTTAATCTTTTTTTTATTTAATTTTTTTATTAATTGTCCGGTAAACTTTCCTGTGCTATTAATCACGGGAATTTTTACATAAATATTTTTACCCCAAGAATTTATTTTTAAAGCCTGTTTTTCCATTTCAGAAAAATTATCTGCGAAAACTTCTAGTGAAATCGGTTTCTTTCTACAAATTTTTAAAAGAAGTTTTGAATATTTTTCATAACTCTTGGCTCCTGCTTTTCGCATTAAACTTGGATTAGTGGTAAAACCATCAACAATTGCTTTTTTATTAAACTTTTTTATTGTTGCGCTATCAGCAATATCACAAAATATTTTTGTCTTGGGCATACTTAAATATTTTTAACAATATCTTCTGTCATTTTTTTAGCATCAGCAAATAACATAAGAGTATTGTCTCTATAAAAAAGTTCGTTATCAACGCCTGCATAACCTGGTGACAAACTTCTTTTTACAAATAAAACAGATTTACATTTTTCCACATCCAAAACTGGCATTCCATAAATAGGGCTTTGAGGATCAGTTTTGGCTACAGGATTTGTTACATCATTAGCGCCTATTACAAATGCAACATCGGTGTTTGCAAAATCATTATTAATGTCATCTAATTCAAAAACTTCATCATAAGGAACGTTTGCTTCAGCCAACAAAACGTTCATGTGTCCCGGCATTCTTCCGGCTACTGGATGTACTGCGTAAGAAACTTTAATGTCATTTTTCTTCAAAGCATCTACCATTTCTCTTAGTGCGTGCTGAGCTTGTGCAACAGCCATACCGTATCCAGGAACTATAATTACTGAAGAGGCATTTTTTAATAAGAAAGCTGCATCTTCAGCATTGCCACTCTTAACTGGTTTTTGATCTTTTTTCTTTTCTTTACCAGTAGTTGACTCTCCTCCAAATCCACCAAGTATGACACTAAAGAAAGATCTATTCATTCCTTTACACATTATGTATGACAATATTGCTCCTGAAGATCCAACCAAAGCACCAGTTATAATCAATGCGGTATTTTCTAAAGTAAATCCAATTCCAGCGGCAGCCCAACCAGAATATGAGTTAAGCATAGAGATAACCACGGGCATATCTGCTCCACCAATTGGAATAATTAATAAAACTCCAATTAAGAAAGATACTGCAATCATGCTCCAAAAGAAATTTTCTGATTGTGTTGTACATAAATAATAGATTAATACAAAAATTGATATTCCTAGTATTAAGTTGAGAAAATGCTGTCCTATAAAAGTAATTGGTGAACCTGACATTATTCCTCGTAGTTTTAAGAAAGCTATGATTGATCCTGAAAAAGTAATTGCTCCTACTGCTGCACCAATTGACATTTCAATTAAACTCGCAAGTTTAATGTTTCCTGGTGAACCAAGATTAAAAGCTTGAGGATTTAAAAAAGCCGATATGGCTACAAAAACCGCGGCAAGACCTACAAGACTATGAAAACCAGCCACTAACTCTGGCATTGCAGTCATAGGTATTTTAAAGGCAATGAAAGCTCCTATAGCTCCTCCAATAACTAAAAATAGCAGTACATAATTCATTGCAGTTGAAAAATTACCTACTGTTAAAAATGTAACAGTAATAGCAATTATCATTCCTAAAATTCCAAATAAATTACCCTGTCTAGATGTTTCTGGTGAAGATAAGCCTCTTAGTGCAAGAATAAAAAGTATTCCTGAAAATAAATAAAATACTGCGGACAAATTAGCTGAAATCATTTTTTATCTTTTTTCTTTTTTTTGTACATTTGAAGCATTCTTTGAGTAACCAAAAACCCCCCGAATATATTAACAGCGGCCAAGACAATTGCTAAAAATCCAAAAATATTTGATGTTTCAAAAATATTATTTGATGAACTTGTTAATGCTGCAATTATTGCGCCAACAATGATCACTGAGGATATTGCGTTAGTTACTGACATTAAAGGCGTATGTAAAGATGGCGTCACACTCCAAACCACATAATATCCAACAAAAATTGCTAAAATAAAAATGCTAAACCTAAAGATAAATGGATCAATTTCCATATCAATTACTTCCTTTTATTAAAGTGTTTTTAATTATTTCGTCTTCCATATTTATAACAAACTGTTTTTTTTCTTTGCTGTATAGATTTCTAACAAAACTAAATATATTTTTAGCATACAAATTTGATGCGGTAAGAGGTAATTTATTCATGACATTGCCTATTCCAATTATTTTAACCCCTTTTTTAACAACTATTTTATCTGTTTCAGAATAAGCGGCATTTCCTCCTTGTGTAACAGCTAAGTCAAAAACGACTGATCCTGATTTCATATTATCAATCATTTTTTCATTAATAATTCTGGGTGCTGGCTTTCCGGGAATTAGAGCGGTACAAATAATAATGTCACTTTTTGAAGCAGCGTTTTCTAGCATTTGTGCTTGTTTCTTTTTAAAATCTTCCCCAGCTTCTTTGGCATAGCCACCCTTGGTTTCTAGATTCTCCGAACCTTCAACTGTTAAAAATTTTCCTCCTAAACTTTCAACTTGTTCTTTTGCTGTTAATCTAACATCTGTAGCTGAAACTATTGCTCCTAGTCTCTTGGCAGTAGCAATAGCTTGTAGTCCCGCTACCCCTGCGCCAACGACTAATACTCTAGCTGCTGGAACAGTACCCGCGGCAGTCATCATCATGGGTACAGCCTTTTCATATTCATAGATCGATTCTATAACCGCTCTATATCCCGCAAGGTTAGCTTGGGATGAAAGAACATCCATTGATTGTGCTCTTGTTATTCTAGGTAATAAATTTAAAGCAAAAATATTAATTTTACTTTTTAAATAAAAATTTTGGTGATTTTTTTTATCTTTTTCATAATTATAATCTGATACAATTAAATTTGAATTTTCTTTAATGTTTTTAAATTCTTCTTCGGTAGGTAATTTTACTTGGCATATTAAATTCGATTTAGATAAAACTTCCTTTGTGTCATTTAAAATTTCAACCCCTTTATCTTTATATTCTTGATCTTCATAGCCCAAACTTTCTCCATATCCTTTTTCCAAAAAAACATTTAGACCTAAATCTTTTAAGTTTTTGGAAGTATCGGGAGTAATGGAAATTCTTTTCTCTGGATTTTTCTCTTTTATTGACCCTACATTCATGAAAAAATTTAGCCTTGTCTAGCTTTGAACTTGGGTTTTTTCTTATTAATAATGTAAACTTTGCCTCTTCTTCTAACTAACTTAGAATCAAGGTCTCTTTTTTTTAACGATTTAAGCGAACTAGCAATTTTCATAATTATTAGCCTGGCAACGACCTACTCTCCCATATCTTAAGATAAAGTACCATCGGCGCTGAAGGGCTTGACTTCCGAGTTCGGAATGGGATCGGGTATGACCCCTTCGCAATAATCACCAGGCAAAGACTTATAATATTTTTATTTAGGATTGTAAATAGCTGAAAAATAGCTTTGAGGAAGGATTTTGGTGGGCGTGATAAGAATCGAACTTATGGCCTCTACGATGTCAACGTAGCGTTCTACCATTGAACTACACGCCCCGGGAGAAGCTTTACTTAAAACCGTATTTTTTTAATGAATTTATAGAAATTAAAAAGATTGATTTTAAATTTTGAAAAATTGTAAATTTATTAAAATTTTTATTTATATGCCAAATCCAATATACATTTCTTAATTTACTGCTTTGTAAAGAATTTTTTACAATTCTGTAATACATCAAGACATTTGGGCATCTAAAGGCTTTTCCAATTTTTTTTAAAATTTCACACTTGTATAGGTAGTCTTCGCATATTTTTAAGTTCTCAAATTTTATTTGGCCTACAACTGATCTTTGGATTACTACAGAACTCATAGCAATAGAGGTATTTTTAGTAAATTCATCAAAACTGAATGATGAAGGAACAGTTACTTTTTTTTTTAAGAACTCATTGCCATTTTTTTCTATGAATGGAACATAGTCCGAATAAGTAAATCCATAATTATTTTTTTCCATAAATTCTATTTGTTCTTTTAATTTGTTTTCATTCCAATAATCATCTGAGTCCAAAAAGGAAATATATTTAGAAGAGGTTTTATTAATTACATAATTTCTACAAAATCCGGGTCCTTCTGTTTTTTTCAAATTTATAATTGTTATGTTGTTTATAGTTTTAAATTTATCCATGATCGTTTTTGAAATATCGTTCGAATTATCATCAATTATATAAAGGTGCCATTTTTTAAATGTTTGATTAATGACCGAGTTTATGGCTTTCTCCAAAAAAGTACCTTTATTATAATTGGGCATAACAATATCTACTATACTGTTTTCATTTTTCATATTTATCCTTGACCAATTATTCTGGTCATTTCATTTAAAAAACTTTTTTTAGTTGGAAATTTATTAGACATAATTTTTTGTTGAATATCTTTATGATTATTCATAATAAATTTTATTTGATTTGATAACGAATCTGAATTTCTCTCTGCAACAAAAACTCCTTCCCTGTTTCTCTTAACATGAGATATTTCTGGAAAAATTATGACTGGTCTTAGCCTTGATAATGATTCGTCTAAAACTTGTGGATGACCTTCCGTATAAGACGGCAAAATAAATATATTGTGCTGGTCATATATTTCCATTATGGATTCGTGATCTTTTTTAAAATGAATTATATTAACTTTTTCATTTTCTAATTTTTTATCATAAAATTTTTCTGGATTAATAATTGTAATAGTAAAATCTAATTTTATTTCTTTAAGAATTTGTAGAAGTGAAAAAATACCTTTTTCAATTCTAATTCTTCCAACATATAAGAGTTTAATTTTTAATAGATCTGGTGACTTTCTATTATCAAACCAATTCTCATTAATTTGAGAGGGTGAGACTACCTCTCCCTTTTTACCTTTCAACAGATGTGGCCTACAAGAAATTAATTCAGATTTCCAAGATACCAAACTAAACATCAGGTGATAAATGGTTGGTCCAAAATATTTGGAATAATATTTGTATTCCTGATATCCATTACTTCTTAAGTAAACAAAAACTTTCTTCCTAAGTAAAAATAATAACAGGCAAATTATAAAAGTGTATGGAGATAAAGAAATAACTAAATACTTCTTATTAAGATTAGCAGTTTTGAATACGTTTAAAATATAAGAAATGATTCCTCCAGAAATAACAATATTATTTAAATTTATTTTGTGGGATGTCCTTACAAATTTTGATTTTCTAACAAAAAGCTCTATTTCAAAATCTTTACCCAAACCTTCTGGTATTGATTTCATATCAATATTATCACAAAAATAATTTTTTCCATCAAATTGAGTTTTTTCATTGCTGACTATTGCTAAATTTTCTTTTTTCATAATAATTGATAAAATTTATGTAAGGCTTATTATTCTTTTGGTAATTTTTTCTGGAAGAAAAAATAGCAAAAAAAGCTTAATTTTATTTATATTGTTTGGATATTTGATTATTTTCAAAAGTACTGAAAAACTTCTTCCCGTTTTAACAAGAATAAGATTAGAATAAAATCTTTCCCATTCCCCAAATACTTCTAAATTTTTTTTTCCTCCAAACATATTTTTTGATATTAATTCTTTATACCATATGCTGAATTGAACTGATTTTTCCTTAAAATATTTTCTTTGCATTTGATTTTCATGCTGCCTATAAATTGCGGCAACTTCTTGTACTGCTGCAAATTTATATTTTAAAGAAAATCTTAATACAAAATCTAGATCCGCTAAGAGGTTATATTGTGTTTTAAAAATTTTAGCTTTATTTAAAAATTTCTTTCTAAGTATAATTGTTAATAGACCGACGTTATAATTTCTTAAAAGGTCTTTTATAATATAGCCCTCCGGAAGTTTTTCTGCTGTGACTAACTGTTTTTTTCTGAAAAAACCATTTTCATTCATTTTAAAAAACTTTCCATACACTAATCCAACATTTGGATCGCTAAATTTTTTTATTTGTAAAAATAATTTGTTTGGAAGCCAAATATCGTCCTGGTCCAAAAAAGCTATAAATTCTCCTTTTGCTTTTTTAATTGCTGAATTTCTGGATTCGTACAAACTTACTTTTTTTTTTCTAAAATAATACTTTAGTCTTTTATCTTTGTAACTTTTAAAAATTTGTGCACTAGCATCTCTCGAATTATTATCCCAAAATATTAATTCCCACTTTTTATATTTTTGTTTTAAAACACTTTGAATCGCTTCCCTTAAAAAAGCCTCTCCATTGTGACAATTCATTATTACAGAAACAAGACCCTTTGATTTCATATAAAATTATTTGTTTATCTTAAAAATAATACTAGTTTGGAGGATATTCAGTTTTGCCGATTATTAAATCTACCAAAGATAGTAGAAGTATTTGATGGACATTCTCTATGTGATTATAAGCTTTGCTATTAACCCAGAAATTAATATCTCCAAGCTTTGCTAGATTGTTGTTTTTATCATTTCCAGTAAATGTAATAATTGTTTTAATTTTTTTCTTTCTTGCATGCTTTGCACCATTGGTCATATTTGGAGAATTACCTCCAGCAGAAATTAGTATTAAAGAATCGCCTTCATCACCATAAAACTCTATTGCCTTTTCAACCCATCTTTCATAACCATAGTCGTTAGAAAAACAGGTCAGCAAATCAGATTCATTATAATTTGTACATCTAACTCTAGCATTTTTAGTTAAGTCCACACTGAAGTGACTTGCTATTGCTGCACTTCCGCCGTTTCCGAATATCATTGTTTTCTTTCCCTGAGAATGGGTTTTTTTTAAAATTTCTTTAACTCGAACAAGATCTTCTAAGTAATTTTCGTTATTTAATAATTCTTTTAAACTAGCAAAATATTCCTTTAAAAATTTTATATCTGACATTATTTTAGTTTACCCTCCTTTCTCATCTTATCTCTTATTTTAGTCGCGGAAATTTCTTGGATTTCCTTGGATAAATTAATTTCTTCGATTTTATAACCCACTCCTCTACCATAACAGATATTAGTTATATTAGGCACCAAAGAAATTTTAATACGGTTTTTAAAGTCCTTTAGGGCATTTTCTATATTATTTTTAACTGTCTCAAAATCAAAAGGATTATCACCAACTCCTTTCACATCTCTAACCATAATATTTACTTGTCCTGTTTTTTTAATTATTTCTTCAAATAAAGCTTGGTGTCCATCATGCCATGGTTGCCATCTACCCAACATTTGAGCCGTTGGTTTTCTATTGTCCCATTTATAAGGAATTATTTGATCTGCTATTTTTATTGACCAAATTTCAGAATTCTTTTCTGTTACTCTTGAGTCATATTTTTCAGGTTTAACAAAAATTTTATTTGTATCCTCAAATCTACCTTTTTTGATTGTATCTACCCAAATGATAAAATCCGGATTAAATAATTCTCTTGCTTTTGGAGTAGGACAAACAAAGTCTGCTACAACATTAAAGCCTTCTTGTTTAAATTTCTCAGCTTTTTCAGCCATTCTCTTTGCTTGTCTTTTTCTGCCTTCATCAGAAAAATCCCAATCATTCGCTTCTTTTCTTACCTCGTCAGCATTAAGCCATTTTGCTTTTAAAAGAGGCACCAATTTGGATGCAAGTGTAGTTTTACCAGCTCCGGGCAAGCCCATTATTAATATTTTTCTGTTGGTCATTTAATTAAAGATTGAACACTTGTCGATAATTTATCTTTATATAAATAAATTACTCCTTCTATAAGCAAAGAGAATAATAACGTGGAAAGCAAGCTAGAAGTAAAAAATGGAATTGCTAAAGTGTAGCAAGTTGCAAGGCCTTCCAAAGTATAACTATACGATCCTGTTGACCAAACTCCAAAATTAGTTACTAAGAAAAATATGACTGCGCCAGTTAATGCACCTGGTATTCTTAAACTAATACTGTTCTTAAAATAAGTTGGAAGAAAGCCAATTAGTAAAACGCTACCCCAGGTCCAATGAGTTAAGCTGTGGTAACCAATAAAAAAGTCTGTTAAAGCAAAAGAAAGTATTAGGAGAGGAATGTATCTTAAACCAAAAATCGCTGGTACATAAAAACTTAGTGCCAACAAACTTGTAAAGTTCCATGGATGGGGAATAAATCTACTGGCTGCTAAAGCAACAAAAATACCTAAAAATATTTTTAAATAATTCATAATTATAGTTTTATTTTATGAAAAAGAAAAAGACAAGTTTTAACAACTAAAAAGTAAGATTTAGTATTCTTTTCTAATTCCAAATCTAATTTGTTTACCCTCCTGTGTATAGCCATGTGGACGTTGATAAGATTCGTCAAATAAATTGGTTATGTTAAAAGACCAATTATAACCTCGATAATTTTTTAATAACGATATATCTGCAATATCAGTGGAATCCATAAGTATCGTTGAATAATTGGAACTGTGTGTATCCCAGTGTTTTCCATAGTGTTGGTATTTGGCACGAAACTTAATAGGGCCAAAATAATTGGTAGAAATATCTTTTTCATACTTAAGGCCATAGGTTTTTTCTGGTCTTCTTAATTGATCTACTCCATTTGTCTTTTTACTCGAGAGCGATGTGCTGAGAAAAGATAATTTGTGACTTTCTCCTTGCCAATCTATTCTTGATTCTAAACCCGACTGATTTAAATCAGTTTTGGTTGAGTCATTAACATACTGATTGTTTTTGTATTCAACATGATTGAATATATTTGATTTAAATGCTGTAAGAGAAACTGAAAGATTTTCAAAAATTTTATATTCTCCAAAGATTTCGTTTGATTCACTTTTTTCTGGATCTAAATTTAAATTCCCGGAGTATCCCCAATTATCTGTTCCGTATAGTTCGTATAACGATGGATTTCTTAAACCTGTTGAATGTGTGAGGCCAAATTTAAACTTATCGACAAACTGTGTAATATTTATTTTTCTGGTATTATTTAAACCAGTAGTTTTATGTTCATCCGATCTACCATAAAGAGCAATCGTTGTGTTTTCGAAAGGCTTAAATCCTATATTAGAAAAAACACTTGTATTGTTAACATTTCCCTTTGTTGAAGCAGAGTACGAGCCCCTGTTTTGGAATTCTCCCCAATCGTGTTTGAACTCCCCTCCAAGACCGAAAGAAAAATTGTTGGTAAGTTTCATTTTTCTTTCAGCTCTAGCTATAAAAGCATTGCTCAAATATTCATCTAGAGTTCCAGCTTCATCATATTCTCTGTCGTACTTATGAAAATGAATGGTCAAATAATCCTCCAAATCTTGTTTATGACGATCAAAACCGAACTGCGCGGCATACATTAAATTATCGCCTTCGTACCCATTTTCTACAGAAGAACCGTCATACTCTGCGATTGTTTGTCTACCATATACTGTTGATCTAAATTTAACGTTATCGCTTAACCACTTTTGGGCATTAAAATTTCCGCTGAAGTTTTTCAATTTATCAGATTCTAAACCATCTTTTATTGCGCTATCAGTCTCACTATTAACTAAGCCGCCTTTAAAATTAATGATCCAGTCATCATTTGTTATCTTTGTATAATTCCCACTAATAGTTTTGTTTTTGTTATTGTTTCCACTAATTTCGAAACTATTTTTAAAATCTCCAGCTGTAATAAAATTCACCGCCCCACCTATTGCATTTGGCCCAAAGTGTGCGCCATTCGGTCCAGTATATACTTCAACTTGATGTATAGTTTGTGCAAAATCTACACCAAAGTCATGTAAACCTTGTGTTGTAGATTGGTCATTAATCGGAATACCATTGAGTAAAACAAGTGTATGATTTGAGTTTGTGCCTCTGGTAAAAATTGAGGTTTGTTGTCCTTTTGGACCCGATTGAGTTAAATTTATACCAGGTATCATTTCTAATACCTCATTTATATCGCTGGCACCAGATTCTTTAATTTCTCTTGAAGTAATAATATAGCCTTTCAAACCAATTTTTGAAAACTCAGATGTATTAGGAATAGGCTTTGTTATCTTAAGACAAGGCAACCCGTTTCTGTTGTCCCATTCACAACGAACTGAATTCTGTTTTGTATTTCCCGTGATAACTGTCTCTACAGCAAATAGTGAATTTGCTGAAAAACTTAAAATTATTAGTATTCTTATGAATTTTATTAACATAAATAAACTATGATTTTATTCACTGATAATTTTGTATTATATGATTAGACTTTTCCCGATTATAAATTATGCCATTTCATCGGCATAACCTTTTTTGATGTCATCACTTACGTCGGGAATATCACAATAAGGATTTTCTACTTTTTCAAAGTCCTCTGAACCGCCATGAGGATCTGCGTCAGGTTTTGGCATATAGGTTTCTAGATACTCTCGTCTGAGTGATTTATAAATTTTACTTCCTTCTTCATCATTTTTTTCTGCTCTCGTTATTTCTTTCCATCTGCTTTTAGGAAATTTAACATATAAACTGAAACATTTTCTAATTTCATCTATTTCATGAGGAGGATATTGGGGCATGTTTAATTGTGGTGACATCGTATTACATTTTGTTATTGTTTTATGATCAATATAACCAAGATCCTCGCACATCTTTCTTAATGGTGTTCCATGAAAAGGTATAAAGGTATAAATATTTGAGTTAGTAGCATCTATTTTTCTATTCAATTCAATAGTATCAAATGCCAATTTCTTCGTCTCAGTTGGGAAACCAGTAATATTATTTACACTGAAGGCCACATTATATTTTTTGGGAATTTTTAACTTTTCTATTATATCTTTATTTTTCCATCTTCTATCAAGAATTTTTGCTCTAAATTCTTCATTCCCATGCTCCACTCCAAAAGAAATCCTGTGTAATCCAACTTTAGCCAACTTGGATATATTATAATCTGTAATTGTTTCGGGTCGAGTTTGCATCCAAAAAGGAAGTTTAATATCCGAATAAACTTCACAAAATTGATCAAGCTCTTTCTTGCTCATGCCTAAAAATGTATCGGCCCAAAAATACATGTATTCCACTTTATGAACATCTTTGAAGTGTTTCAATTCTTTATGAACTAAATCCATTCTTTTCTTTCTGTAAAAATTATGACCTAAGCCTTTGTATAGGTTAGCTTGATCTGGTGAGTTACAAAATTTACAAGTGAAAGGACAGCCTCTAATTGTTTCAACAGGAAACATTTTATAAACTTTTCCTGCCATTGGCCTATAAAGTCTTTTGTCTTCAAAAATTGTAGTGTCTATAATTGGATTTTTATTGATATCAACTGGTTTTGTAATTGAATTTTTTTTAATGACTTTACCGTCTTTCTTAACCCATAAGTTCGTAACATCAGTGTAATCTTCACCTGATTCTATTTTTTTACAAAGATCAATTAGGGCATTCTCTCCTTCTCCTACACAAACTAAATCTACAAGTTCATTATCAATACAAAGATCTGGGGCAAATGTTGGGAAAACACCGCCTGCAATCACAGGTACTTTATTATCTTTTGTATAACTTTTTATTTGACCCAATAACTTTACTCCAAGTTCCCACATATCCTCAGTTGTTGATAGTGCAATTAAGTCTGGTTTAAATCTGTTAACTTGGTCAGTTATATCATCTTGCCATTTTGTTTTTTTAGGAACTAAACCTCTTTTCACCATTTCCTTTGAAAAAGGTACAACGTTTAAACCCTCTTCTTTTGTTCCGTCTGAATTATTTCCGTGATCAGTTGAATAATAAGTGGTATCAAAAACTTCGATCTTATGACCTTCTCTTTTTAAGATTGACGAAAATGTTGCGATAGCTGGCGGCAACATATTCATGCCGTATGTGTTTGGATATAAAAATAAAACTTTAATTCCCATATTAAATATTTAGAGATTTCCCTTTTTTTCTAAATGCTACACAGTGTCCATATTTTTTCAACCTATATTTGAAAATATTATTTTCTAATTTAGTGTAATTTAGAGTGTACCAAAATTTTGGAGATAAAAAATCAAAAATTTCAGAGTCGGTAATATGAATCACCTCTAATCCAGTTTCTAATGCTTCCAAGGGGGTTGATAAATTTCCTACATGAATAGAGAGTGGCTTTTTATTGTTGCTATTTGATTCGCTTAAATAATTCCTCTGAATTCTCTTAATGTTTTCTGCTAAGTCTAAATATTTTTTTACTTTTAATGTAGAGGGGTGCAAACAAATCTTGAAAGTTTTATTTTTGTTATTAATTAAATGATTTTTAAAAAGATAGTCTATTTTTGATAAGATAAAATTTGGATTTCCAATGCTTATTGGTAAAAATATTTTGTTTTGAAAAAATTTTTTGTTTTTTTTGAAAATTCTGACTGAGGATTTTTTTTTAATTTTTTTTCTTGGCCAACCTAAATATTTTGAATAAAATTTTGCACTACATTCACTATGTACGTTGATTAAATCTGGAGATAAGTGACTATACATATTATAAAATGGAAATGGGTTCAATGAATGATCGAATCCAGTTACGTGAACCTTTTCTTTTTTTGCTAAATTTACAATTGCATTTTGAAAAGGCTGAGACTCAAGGGGAAGAATAATTTTTTTAATATTTTTAAGTAAATTTTTTTCCAAAAAAAAATTTTTTAAATTAATCGCCAAATAAGAGTCGTAGGACATATTGTGAATAACTTTTTTTAAATTAAATTTATAATTTTTTATAAGATAAAAAAGATAATTTATAAGATTTTTTATCCCAGCTAAAAAACCTTTTTTTTGAGGGTGAACAATTATTATATTCTTATCAAACTTCTCTGGGATCACCTCGTCAACATTTATTAATATCCATAAAATATTTCCTTGCCTGCTTGATATTTTGAAATATGGATCAATGTACAATCCGGATGAGCTAAAACAATTTTTATATGACCAAGATATAATGATTTTTTTAAATTTTTTGATTTGATTTGGTTCTACTCTTCCATAAAACTCTATTGAACTAAATTTTCTTAGATAAAAAAAGTTTTTCAATTGTTCTTTAAAGTTAATGGCTTTAAATTTTTTAAATACATCTTTATTTGCAACATGATTACTAGTTTTGAAAATTAAGTATCTAAATGTAGCTAAAGAACTTGTGTCAGTATCAAATTTTAATTTTTTTAAATTTAATAAATATTTTTTTCTATAATTAATAATGTGATCTCTGAGAATATCAATTTTTTTCATATTTAATTTTTTCTAAATACGCTTTTAAATCTTGAATTTTGCATTGATAAAACTTGCCAGCATATTTAAATTTTAATTTTTTTCTAAATTGTTCAAACAGAAAGGTGTTAATATTTCCATCTGATCTAATAAATTGTCCCCACCAAGCTATACTGTCTTTTCTTTTTGTTTTCATTGTTGCTCTCCAGGTTTTAGGAAACAATGATCTAAAAGGTTTGTATTGATTCAACCACGATCCCATTTGAATAATTTTAATTTTGGGATTTTTATTTTTTACATCTTCAACTAGTTCCATTAAATCTTCTGCTCTCATATTAAATTTTTGATTGTACGTATAATTTTTTTGCTTAGACTTTTTATGATTCATGAATTGAAATACCGGCATATGAAGATCAATCTTGTTGTTTTTGATTGAATAATCAAAACAACCAAATCTTGCAAAAATATTATATTCCACAAGGCTTGTTTTTTTTTCAATTCTTCTAAGAAAATAAGGTTTTAATTTTCTCAGAGACAATTTGATATATTTATCCTTATTAAATTTAGAGTAATTTTTAAGTTCTAAAACAATTCCGTCCCAAACTTTTTTTTTTTTTTTTTTAATTTTTTTTT
>Ga0208764_10000662_pt1 | contig 22255 bp, 21 predicted proteins | sample ETNtaG_18_FD_185762 | JGI IMG/M metagenome (GOLD analysis project Ga0208764, IMG submission 185762) | Marine microbial and viral communities from oxygen minimum zone, Eastern Pacific Ocean - ETNP201302SV91 (SPAdes) (version 2) | ecosystem: Environmental > Aquatic > Marine > Oceanic ... | reverse complement strand
TTTTTATCTTTGGATAGTAGGTTGCTAACTACACCAACAGCCTTACTTGCATTTGATACATAAAAGGTTTGTCCCTTTAGATAATTTTCAGAAATTTTTACTGCAGTATGAACTTTGCTTGTAGTTGCCCCGCCTATTAATAGAGGTATTTGAAAATTCTTTTTTTCCATTTCTTTTGCCACTGAGCACATTTCATCTAGACTAGGCGTTATTAATCCAGATAAACCAATCATATCTACTTTATTTTCTATAGCTTTTTTCAAAATCTCTTCGCCTGAAACCATGACTCCGAGATCAATAACCTCATAATTATTACATTGTAAAATGACACCAACAATATTTTTGCCAATATCATGAACATCGCCTTTAACTGTAGCAAGAAGTATTTTTCCAGAATGTAATTTGGTCTTATTTTTTTCTTTTTCCATAAAAGGCTCTAAATAAGCAACAGCTTCTTTCATAACTCTTGCTGATTTAACGACCTGAGGAAGAAACATTTGTCCAGAGCCAAACAAATCGCCAATATGATTCATACCATCCATCAATGGACCTTCAATTACTTTTATAGGATTTCCGAACTCTAGTCTGGCATCTTCTGAATCTTTCACAATAAATTCACTTATACCTTTTACTAAAGAATACTTAAGTCTTTCAGATACATTTTCATTTCTCCATTTTACTTCTTTTTCTTCAATTTCATTTTTTGTACCTTTATATTTTTCTGCTATTTGAATGAGTTTTTCTGTAGCATCTTTATTTCTGTTAAAAAGAACATCTTCGATGGATCTTTTCAGATCCTTGTCAATATCTTCATAAATCGACAATTGACCTGAATTCACTATTCCCATATCTAAACCATTTTTTATTGCGTGAAACAAGAAAACCGAATGCATTGCTTCTCTTATTGTGTCATTGCCTCTAAAAGAGAAAGAGAAATTTGAAACGCCACCAGAAACATGAACATTTCTCATTTCTTTCTTAATTTTTTTTGTAGAATTTATGAATGCCTTCCCATAATCCCCATGCTCTTCAATACCTGTTGCAACAGCAAAAATATTTGGATCAAATATTATGTCTTCCTCAGGAAATTCAATTTTCTTTGTAAGTAAATCGAACGCTCTTTTACAAATTTCATATTTTCTGTCTTCTGTGTCCGCCTGGCCTTTTTCATCAAATGCCATGACTATAATAGCTGTTCCATATTTTTTACATAGTTTAGCTTGTTTAATAAATTGCTCTTCTCCTTCTTTTAGTGAAATAGAATTAACAATAGCCTTGCCTTGAATATGTTTTAAACCTGCCTCAATTACATCCCAATTTGAGCTATCAATCATAAACGGCACCTTAGCTATGTCAGGTTCTGTTGAAGCAATTTTCAGAAAATGCTCCATAACATTTTTTGACTCGAGCATTCCTTCGTCCATATTTATATCAATAATTTGTGCTCCATTTTCAACTTGCTGTCTTGCTACCTCTATAGCTGAATTATAATCTTCTTCTAAGATTAGTTTTTTAAACTTTAGGGATCCTGTAACATTTGTCCTTTCACCAACATTCACAAAAGGTATTTCTTTAGTTAAATTTAGTGGTTCTAGTCCTGAAAGACGCATAATATTTTTTATTTTTGGTAACTTTCTTGGTCTGTATTTTTTAACTTGCTTAGAGATCTGTTTTATATGATCCGGTGTTGACCCACAGCACCCTCCAACAATATTTAAATAACCATCTTTTGCAAAATTTTCTAAGATATTGGACATATCAAACGGAGATTCGTCATATTCCCCCATTTCATTTGGCAATCCAGCATTAGGATAGATACAAATATGTGTATCGGCAATTTTAGAAAATTCCGCTACATAAGGAGCCATTTCTTTTCCGCCTAAAGCACAATTAATACCAACAGCAAAGGGTTTTGCGTGTCTAACAGAGTTCCAGAATGCTTCTATTGTTTGACCTGACAATGTTCTTCCAGAAAGATCCGTAATTGTTCCAGAAATAATTATTGGAAGATCAATTTTTTTATCTTCGAAAAATGTTTTAATAGCATTAATTGCAGCTTTCGCATTAAGAGTATCAAAAATAGTCTCAACCAAAATTAAATCTACTCCGCCATCTATTAAACCCTTGACGGCTTCATAGTAACTTTCATAGAGATCATCATATGTTATGTCTCTTTTGCTTGGATCTGCAACATCTGGAGATAATGATGCAGTCTTATTTGTTGGCCCAATTGCGCCTGCAACATATTTTGGCTCCTTAGGAAATTGTTTTTCATATTTATCACAAATATCTCTAGCAATTTTAGCGCTTTGAAAGTTTAATTCATAAGCTAAATCACTCATTAAATAATCGTCCTGAGAAATTTTTGTAGATGAAAAAGAGTTTGTTTCAATAATTGAGCTTCCAGATTTTAAAAATTCTAAATGAATATTTGAAATTAAATCAGGTTGAGTGATAGATAAAATATCATTATTTCCAAAAAGACTTTTCTTATGATCTTTAAATCTTTCACCTCGATAGTCTTCTTCTGTAAGTTTTTCAGCCTGAATCATAGTTCCCATAGCTCCATCTAATAAGAGTATTTTTTCTTTTAAAAGCTTTGGTAATTCTTTAATTCTTTTTTTACGATTCCATTTCATTTAATTATTCATCACTAATATTCAAACTTTGACAAACTGATAGAGTTAATTCAGATTGGTTTAATGTATAGAAGTGTATTGCTCTAAAGTCATTACTGATAAGTTTTTGACAAAAATCTACCGCAATTTCTTTAGAGACTTTTTTTCTTTCATCAAGTTTATCCTCTAAACCATTATATTTTTTTTCGATCCATTTTGGTATACTTGTTGAACACTGTTTTGACATTTTCTGTATACCTTTAAAATTAGTAGTTGGCATTATTCCAGGAATTATAGGGATGTTTATATTATGTTTTTGAAGAAGATCTCGATATGCAAGAATAATTTGAAAATCAAAACAAAATTGAGTAATTGCTTTAGTTGCGCCTGCATCAATTTTTCTTTTTAAAAATTCTATATCTTGATCAAGTGATAGGGCATCTGGGTGCTTTTCAGGATATGCGCTTACAGTAACATTAAAGTCTTGTTGACTTAAATTTTTAACTAAATCAATAGATGATTTATAGCCTTTAGGGTGTGGTTCAAAGTCCAAAAAGTTTGGCATGTCCCCCCTAAGAGCAACGATGTGTTTAACACCTATTTTTTTATAACTATCAGTTATTTCTTTTATCTCATCTTTAGTAGAGTTTACGCATGTTAGATGAGCTGCGGGTTCAAGATTTGTTTCTTCAATTATTTTTTTGACACAATTATGTGTTCTATCGCGTGTAGTGCCTCCTGCGCCATATGTTACCGATACAAAATCAGGATTCAAAGGTTCAAGTAGTTTGATTGATTCCCATAATACAGTTTCAGCTTGATCAGAGCTTGGCGGAAAGAATTCAAAAGAAATATCCATAATTTAAAATATTAATACACTATGATTTAAATTAGAATTTAATAATTATCTTAAATGGTGCCCAGGGGCGGATTTGAACCACCGACACAAGGATTTTCAGTCCTCTGCTCTACCAACTGAGCTACCTGGGCGTATTTAAAAAATTGAATGATGCAATATAAACTTTTAGACACCTTTTTCACAACCCTAAATTTAATTATTGCTACCATCTTCTTCATTAATGCCAATATGATATTTTTCACCCAACCATCTGTTTAAATCAATTTGTGAGCAACGTTTTGAACAAAAAGGAATGTACTCTTTTTTAGAAGAATTCTTACAAATCGGACAATTTTTGGATTCCATAAGTTCCTCTACTTATGTCTATATGTGATACGACCTTTTGTTAGATCATAAGGAGTCATTTCCACTGTTACCTGGTCACCTGCAAGAACTCTTATTCTATTTTTTCTCATCTTACCTGCAGTATGAGCAATAATTTCATGATCGTTTTCTAATTTAACCTTGAAAGTTGCATTGGGTAATAACTCTGTTACAACACCTGGAAATTCTAGTAATTCTTCTTTAGCCAATTTTTTTCCTTTTATCGTTTATATCAAACAATCTTTTATAGTCAAATTTCTGGTTTTAAATATACAAGGAATATAGAAGTGTAAACATTCTTCTTGAAGTATTGTGATCCATGGTGAAATTTGCCTCAGTAATTTTAATCAATTTATCCGCACCTTCATTATGAATATTTCTTCTATTTTTCTCAATTTCTTCTATTTTATCTATTGAACCTTTTTTAATTGAGTCGAAATACAAATTGCATGCTGTATGGTAGATTTTAACAGTCTTTTTTAACGAATTAATTGGAGCTCTGTGAACTTGTGAATATGACTGATTATCATTAGTTATGTTTACAATTAGTACATTGTCGCTAATCTCTATCTCAATAATATATGGCCCCTCAATATTATCTTCATTTATTGAAAATGAATTTTCATTAATCAGATCGTGAATAGCTGCTTGCCTTTCATAAGAAATAAATTCTGCTAAATTTTCACCATCTTTGTAATTTAAGTTTATTTTCTTAATATAATTCTTATTTTGATCCGACATTTAAGAATCTTTTATTCTTATTTTTATAGAATTTGCATGTGCGTCCAGACCCTCACAATCTGCTAATAACATAGCTGAGGGACCAAGAGTATTTATAGTTTTTTTACTGCTTGAGATAGTTGATTGACGTCTTAAGAAATTATAAACAGACAAGCCTGATTGTCTTTTGGCCATCCCATTTGTAGGTAGAATGTGGCTCGGGCCAATAATATAATCACCCATGGATTCTGGAGTCCATTCATCAGAAAATATAACACCAGCATTAGTGATTTTGTTTTCTATTTGATTATTTTCTTTACACAATATTGATAAATGTTCAGGAGCTATATTATTAATAATCTCAATTGCGTCCTTAATATTAGATACAAGAATACCATAGCCATTTTCAGCGATACTTTTTTTAATTATATCTTTCCTCTCGAGAGCCTTTGTCTGGTTTACTAATTCTTTATTAACACTTTCTAGTAAATTTTCACTATCAGTAACTAAAATTGCTTGAGCAGAAATATCGTGTTCTGCTTGAGATAAAAGATCAGCTGCAACCCAATCTGCTCTATTATTTTCATCTGCTAAAATTAATATTTCGCTAGGTCCTGCTAGCATATCAATATTTATATTTGAAAGAGCTTGTTTTTTTGCTTCGGCAACCCACTTATTCCCTGGCCCAATAATTATATCTACATTGTCAACAGATTCAGTTCCCCATGTAAGTGCAGCTATTGCCTGAGCGCCTCCAATTTTGTATATTTTTTTAATTCCACATAAATCTAAAGTGGCCAGAACAAGAGGATCTATTTCATTATTTGGACAAGGAACTGTAGCAAATATTTTTTTAACTCCAGCAACTTGAGCCGGGATTACACCCATTAATACTGAGCTTGGATACGATGCAGTACCACCTGGGATATAAATTCCAGCACTATCTAGTGGAATCCATTTAGTCTTTACACTTACTTCTTCTTGGTCTTCATATATTGAATCTTCAGGTAATTGATGTTTATGAAATGCCTCAATACGATTTTTAGCAATTTTGATTGCTTCAAAACTTTCTTGCGTGCAATTTTTTTTTGCTGATAAAATATCTTCCTTACTATAGCAAATATTCTCTGCAGAACATTCTACATTGTCATATTTAGACATATATTTAAAAAGACTTATATCGCCATTATTTTTTATATCCAAAATTATGTCATTAACTTGATTGGTTATATCTTCATCAAAGTTTTTCCTAGAGTTTATAATCTCAGCAATACGGATATGAAAATTTTCGTCTTTATATCTTAGTAAATTTAACATCACTCATTATCATGATTAGGTTTTTTAGCTGTTAACCATGGATCTCCAATATCTGTGAGAAATACTTCTATATTCTCTACCAATAAATTAATAGCTTTATTTCCAGAAAACTCTAAAGTTATTGACCCGCTTGGTTTTTTTGTTTCATCAAATTTAATTGCTAATAAAACAAGCGTTTCATCTTTATCATCTTTATTAATGTTTTTTGTTTTTAAGTTTTCAACATAGTCAAAATGAATAGCGGTTCTTATTCTTCGTTTATCTCTTGCTTCGTGACAAAATCTATTCATTAAAATAGCAAACCTTTTGGATTTTTCATCATAATCGTACTCATTTTCTTTGATTATTGAATCTTGACACAATGAAGAAATAATAGTCAGTCCATCTTCATCAAAAGCTTTTAATTTTAATTCTTCATCCATTATTCGCTAATCCTTTTTATTGACGCACCACAATTATTTAACTTACTTTCTAAATTATAGAATCCTCTATCTAAATGGTAAATCCTACTAATTGTAGTTTTACCTGTTGCAGCTAGTCCGGCAATTATTAGTGAAGCTGAAGCCCTTAAATCTGTTGCCATAACATTTGCTCCATTGATTTTTTTTACACCCTTTATAAATGCCTTATCTTTATCTAATTTAATATTAGCACCCATTCTTACAAGTTCTTGTACATGCATAAATCTATTTTCGAAAATATTTTCTTTAATTTCTGATTTGCCATTTGATATTGTCATAAGTGCCATAATTTGAGCCTGTAAATCAGTTGGAAATCCAGGATATGGACCAGTTTTAATGTTTACTGGATAAATGTCATCATTCGATTTTTGAATTGTAATTGAATTTTTTGATTTATTAATTATTGATCCAGTTTTTTCTAATATGCTGAATAGTAATTTATTTTCTTCATAATTTGTATTTTCTAATTTGATCTTCCCTCCAGTTGCAGAGACTGCTATTGCAAAAGTTCCGGCTTCAATTCTATCTGAAGGTACTGTTTCATTAGTTCCGTTTAACTTTTTAACACCCTCAATGATTATTTTCTTTGATCCTAATCCTTTAATTTTAGCACCCATTTTATTTAATAGCATTCCAAGCTGAACCACTTCAGGTTCGCATGCTGCATTAGATAATTTGGATGTTCCATTCGCTAAGCATGCAAGCATAAGAAAAAAATGTGTACAACCAACAGACTTTTTTTCTAATTTGAAGTTTATACCTTTAATAGGAGATTCTGTTTTTGCTACAATATAGCCATTATTTATTGAATAATTGATATTCATTCCTTTAAGCATTTTTAAATAAATATCTATTGGCCTTGTTCCAATTGCGCAACCCCCAGGCAAAGAAACTTCAGCATACCCTTTCTTTGCTAAAAGGGGAGCAAGAACCCAAAAACTGGCTCTCATTTTTTTTACTAACTCATATGATGCTTTATGATTAATTATTTCTTTTGTGTGAAGATAAAGATTATTTTTTTTATGCTCAATATTAGTACCTAAAGATTTTAGAATAGATATCAACGTCTTTACATCTGATAACATAGCTATGTTATTTAAAGTCATTTTTTCATCTGTCATTAATGATGCTATCATCATTGGCAGGCAGGCATTTTTCGATCCAGAAATAGGAATATTACCTACTAGTTTTTTTCCGCCATTTATAATTAGTGAGTCCATTTATTTTTTATCAGTTAATTTATTTTTCTTAATTTGTTGTTTTCTTCTTTTTAGGTTTTTCCTTAAGGCATCATTTAATTTTTCTTTTCGTTCAAAGGATTTATTTTTCATTAATTATTCTCTATAAGTTTAATTTCTTAATATATAAAAGATATTATATTAAAAAATTATAATTAATAATGTTTCATTTTGCCCACGTAGCTCAGGGGTAGAGCACTCCCTTGGTAAGGGAGAGGCCAAGAGTTCAATTCTCTTCGTGGGCACCAGACATAATTTATTATAATATAAGTTAATAAATTCAGTTATTTATGAAGAATTATTTTTATAATGAATTTTTAGTGGTGATTCGTATAATAGCATAATAAATTTTATATATTTTTTGTAATATTATTACAAAATATTATGAATAATCTAAAAAAGTTAAAAAAATACCACATCTTGTATTGTATTAATGAAAAACTACATAATTTTTATTTATATCAATTAATTGGCTATTTTCTGCTATTCCTGAGCATTAAAAATTAGAATATGGCAAAATTTTGTCAAAAATATGATTGTTTAGTTGACAATATTGATAGAAAAATATGGAATCATACCCAAGTGAAGATTCGGAGGGATCCCACTAATTAATGCAAAAGGAGGATTAACATGCTTAATTCAGCTAAAAACTTTTTACGTGAAGTTGTTCAACTAGGACTTTTATTAATTGCTGTAGCAGTTGTGCTACAAGTTATTTTCGGTAGCGCTGTACCTTTCGTAGGTGGAGATATCGTAGGTAACCTTACTGGTATTATTACTAGTTTAGGTGACGGAGGACTTGTTGGGTTAATTTCTGTAGGAATTATCCTATATCTTCTTGATCGTGCGTAATTAATTACCACATCAATTAAATTAAAGGGAGACATTGAAAAATGTCTCCCTTTTTTTGTTTTTAGTGTAATGTTCTTTTAATCAGTGGAGATTTAAAATGTCAGGATCAGGTAGTTGCTTGTGTGGAAGTGTGAATTTAGAATATAAGGCAGAACCAAACTTTTTTCTATTATGTCATTGTACAGATTGTCAAAAAGCCACAGGTAGTCCTGTTGCATCTATTATTGGTGTTCCAGAGGATGATTTTATGATTAAAGGTGAAACGAAAAGTTATAAATGTGAAGCAGGTGTAACAAGGTCTTTTTGTATAAATTGTGGTTCACAAATTTTTAGCACTGCAGAAGGCGCGCCTGGTTTAATGTTAATTAAAACTGGAGTTCTTGATGAACAACCAAATATTGATCCAACTATGGTTTGTTGGACAGATAGTAAACCTAATTGGCTTGAAATTAAACATCCAGACATAAAGTTTGAAAAAAACCCAGGTTAATATTCCCAATACTATAAATCTTTTAGTGATTAATGATGAAGAAACTTACTAAGCCAATACTTATTTCTTATGGAGCTTTAGCTGTTCCTCTTGCTGCTTTAGGTTTGCCACTTACAGTCTATCTTCCTCCATTTTATGAAGGGCCTATTGGTTTAAGTGTTGGTACAGTTGGTATTATTTTTATGGTTGCTCGATTTTGGGATATTTTTACAGACCCTTTAATGGGAGCTTTAGTTGATAGATATCCTAGTAAATGGGGTAGAAGAAAGCATTGGATAGTCATTGGTATTCCAGTCTTGATGATTGCTTCTTGGTATGTTTTTATTCCTTCTGAAGGCGAAAAAACGGCTATTTATTTAGCTTTTTGGTTATTTATTTTATATCTAGCATATACTTTTGTTGGTCTTACTCAGCAAGCCTGGGGAGTTGACTTAACCTCAAAATATAATGAAAGATCTCAGGTTTATGGCTGGAGAGAGATAGGATCTATTTTTGGTATGATGGCTGTATTAGCTTTTCCAGCTATTCTAGAAATATTAGATTATGATTTTAGAACCATGATTGCTGGAATGGGTTATTTTCTCTTAGCCGCCTTTCCGCTAACCGCTTTAGTAAGTCTTATTATTATCCCTGACAATAAAGTTTCCAAAGGAACTTATTTTCCTAAAGTTTTTGATATAAAAAAAATTATTAAAAATAACAATCCATTGAAAAGGGTTCTGATCGCAGAAATGTTATGTAGTACTGCTTCATCAATATCTGGTTCTACATTTATTTATCTTGCAATACATGTTTTTGAAATGGGAGATATTTCAAGTAGAATATTGTTTGTTTATTTTTTTGCTGGCTTATTAGCTATGCCGCTTTGGATGTTTCTTTCATATAAAATTGGTAAACATAAAGTTTTATTTCTTTCCGCATTATTATGTTCAGTAATCTTATCTATATATATCCCTCTTTATTATCTAATTGATATATCTGAAGCTTTTTGGCTAGTTATGTTTTTGACGACTTTGTTTGGAGTCGGGTATGGCGCTCCCTTTACCCTAACTAGAGCAATGATGGCTGATATTGTTGATGCAGATGAACTTAGAAGTGGTGAAAAAAGACCCGCTTTATTTTTTGCAGTTTTAACAACATTGTCAAAATTTGGAAGCGCATTAGCAGTTGGATTAGTATATCTTTATCTTGAATCAATAGGATTCGGATCTGGAAAAGAAGTTACCGAAGGCATTAGGGAGTCTTTAGTATTTGCTTTTGCATTTTTTCCAATGTTATTTTATTTTTTGGCTTCATTAATTTGTATTGGTTATGAATTAACGCCCGAAAAACATAAAGATATTCAATTAGAGCTAGAAAAAAGAAACTAATTAATATTTAATTATAATCTAAATAGACCATGATTTGGGAGAATTAAGATGGGACCATTAGAAGGAATAAAAATTATCGATATATCAACAATTGTTTCAGGCCCTTTGGCAGCTTCGATGCTCGGAGATCAGGGTGCTGAGGTTATAAAAATTGAACCTCCATTTAGAGGAGAAAACGCTAGAGTTATGGGTCCTATAAAAGAAGGAAGTGGCGCCTTATTTGCAGTAGTTAATAGGTCAAAAAGAAGCTTAGCAATGGACTTAAAACAAGAAGAGTCAAAAAAAATAATCTACAAATTAATTGAAACTGCTGATGTCATTATTGATAATTTTCGTCCTGGTGCATTAGAGAGACTAGGGTTGGATTATGATAGTATAAAAAAACAAAACCCAAAAATTATCCAAATGTCTATTACGGGATATGGAGAAACTGGACCTTATTCTAAAAGAAGAGTTTATGATCCACTTATTCAAGCTACTGCAGGAGTTTGTGATGCTCAATCAATCGAGGGTCAGCCCAAATATATGAAAACACTTATGTGCGATAAGATAACTTCACTTACTGCAGCTCAAGCTATGACAGCGGCATTATACAAAAGAGAAAAAACAAACAAAGGGCAAAGAGTAACATTATCTATGCTTGATACTGCTTTATACTTTATGTGGTCAGATTCAATGTACAATTATTCTTGGCATGGTGATGATTGGGCTCCGATGCCTAATATTGCTGATTTTTATGAACCAGTTAAAACAAAGGATGGTCATATTGCATTGGTGGCAATTAATGATAGCGAGTTTGCTGGCGTCCTTAAAGCTATTGGGAAAGAGGATCTTCTAAAGGATGAGAGATTTTCTACAACTGAAAATAGATTAATGAATGTAATGGAAATGCAAGAGATTTTATTAAATGCATATTCAGATTTTACCTCCGATGAACTAGTTAAGAGAATGGAAGAAAACGATGTACCGGCTGCTAAAATTAATAAAAGAGAAGAAATATTTTCAGATCCACAAGTTATCAATAATAATTCTGTTATCAACACAAAGAAAAATGGCGAAGATCTTTTAAAGGGACCAAAACCACCAGCCAATTTTCTTGATAATCAATGTGAAGAACCAAAATTTATGCCAGCTCTTGGCCAGCATTCATCAGAGATTCTTCAAGAATATGGATTTTCTAATGATGAAATTAATGAATTAATTGATAGTGAAGTTATTCAAGGAGATAAAGTTGGTTAGTTTAAGAGGAAGGATTTGGTTCTCACTTATAAATCGTGTATTAAAAAAATTAGATACAGTATTTGATATTGATAAATTAGATAATCAAAAGTTAGGCTCATCTTTTCCAAATTGGAAGAAAGCAGATTTTGTAGATATATCAGAATTCAAAATTGATAAATTAGATGTTCTTAGACTTAAAAATATTAATAATAAAAATAAAAAAACTCTTTTATATCTTCATGGAGGAGCTTATGTTGCATGCGGATCCGAAACTCATGGACCGTTAATAACCATGCTTTCTATGTACTCGCTGTCTGATGTTTATTTTCCAATTTATGGTTTAGCTCCAAAAAATCCATTTCCATGCGCTATTAACGATGCTCTTACCACATATAAATATTTACTCGATAATGAGGTTAGTGCTGATAAAATTTTTGTAGCAGGAGACTCTGCTGGCGGAGGTCTTACACTTGCTCTTTTACAAAAAATTAGAGAAGAAAATTTAGAAATGCCAGCATGTGTTGCTTTAATCTCTCCTTGGACAGATTTAACATTATCGGGAAAGTCCGTTGTTGATAGAGCAGAGAGAGACCCAATGATTAAACTCGATAGTAATTTTGATAAGATCATTGAAGCGTATGTTGGTAATGAGAGCACAAAAAATCCATTAATTTCTCCTATCTTTGCCGATCTGAATAATTTTCCACCTTTTCAAGTTCAAGTTGCCTCAGAAGAAGCAATTTATGATGATAGTACGAGATTAGTTGAACGTTTAAAAGAATTTGGAAATGACAAAGTAGAATTCATTGAATGGAAAGGTCTTTTCCATGTTTTCCAAGCATTTTGTATGGGTTTTTTAGCTATTCCTGAGGCAAAGAAGTCACTAAGAGAAATTGCCAAATTTTCAGAAAAATATATTAGCTGAGAATTTTTTTTACTGATTTACTAATATCTTCAATAGCTTTCTTTGTTATTTTAATGTCGAGTGGCCATGATATAAAGCCGTGTACGGCATTATCATATTCGATATGTTGAACATTATTTCCCGCTTCTTTAAGTTTAGAAACATAATCCCTTCCTTCATCCCTCAGAATATCACTTAGAATGGTTACTATATAACAGGGCGGTAAATTAGATAAATCTTCAGCTAAAATAGGTGAGACTCGCCAATCATTCCTCTCTTGCTCAGATGCTAGATAAAGTTCATAAAACCAATTCATAAGACTGCTTGATAAAATATATCCTTCAGCATTTTCTTTCCAGGATTCATTATCTTTTGATCCATCTATTACTGGATATAGAAGAATTTGGTAGATAATATTTAGATTAGTATCTTCACGCGCCATTATTGCTAGAACCGCAGCAATATTTCCTCCCGCACTGTCTCCGGCGACAATGATTTTTTTTGGATCAACAAATAATTCATTACAATTATCACTTATAAATTTAAGCGCTGAATAACTATCTTCTAAAGGTACAGGAAATTTAAAGTCTGGAGATAATCTATATTCAACTGAAAAAACACGACAACCAGAAGTATTGGCCAAATGTCTACATAAAATGTCATGACTATTTCTTGATCCAACTACCCATCCGCCCCCATGATAATAAACTATTGCAGGTAGTTTATCGTCATATTCGGCATCTTTAGGTAGATAATGATACATTGGTATTGGCCCAAAAGGACCATCAGCTCCAATCTCTACAACACAACCTACATCAGGTATTTCATCATCATCACCAGCGGTCCATGGAATTTGCCTTGCTTCATTTGGTGACATTTCTTCAATTTTTATATTTAGTTCATTAACTGCATCAAGCCTTTCTTGAACTTGCTTATCTAATTTATACTTAGTCATTTATCCCCCTCAGGCATCCTAATGTTATCAACTATTTCATAAACTTCAACTGGTGGTGGTTTTGTAATAGAGCAGATAAATATTGCAACTAAGAAATTAATCATCATTCCTATAACCCCAATACCTTCTGGAGATATTCCTAAAAACCAATGCTCTTGTGTATTATATTCCGGTGAAATAAACTTAAAAAACACTATATAAGAGGCAGTAAAAGTTAAACCAGATAACATACCGCATATTGCCCCATACTGATTCATTCTTTTAGAAAAAATACCCATAACTATCGCTGGGAATATAGATGCGGCTGCTAAGCCAAAAGCAAAAGCGACTACTTGAGCAACAAACGCCGGAGGATAAATTCCAAAAATACCAGCAATTATTATAGCTGTTGCAGCCGATACTCTTGCCAAAAGCAGTTCCTGTTTCTCAGTAATGGAAGGTTTTAATGTCTTTTTCATTAGATCATGGCTGACAGCCGAGGATATCACAAGCAGTAAACCTGCAGCAGTTGAGAGAGCCGCTGCAAGAGCACCAGCAGCAACGAGCGCAATTACCCAATTAGGTAATTTTGCAATTTCTGGATTTGCTAAAACCATTATATCTCTATCAATATATATTTCATTTTCATTTGATGTTGGATTGTTAAGAACTAATCTTTGGTTATGTTTTCCTCGTTCAGGAGAGAATTGTGGCTTTGTTTTTTCTAGTGCATTTCCTGATCGATATTGAATAATTCCATCTTCATTTTTATCTATCCAAGAAATTAACCCAATATCTTCCCAGTTTTTAAACCAGTTAGGTGTATCTGCATAAGCTGTATTATCAACAGTATTAATAAAATTTAACCGAGCAAATGAAGATACTGCTGGAGCTGTTAAATATAAAATCGCTATAAAAAGTAGTGCCCAGCCAGCAGATGTCCTTGCGTCTTTAACTCTTGGAACTGTAAAAAAACGAACTATCACGTGAGGAAGGCCTGCAGTACCAACCATTAATGCTGCAGTTATACAAAAAATATCAATTTTCGACTTATTAAAATCGGTATATGAGTTAAACCCAATATCATTTAGAACTAGGTTGAGCTTATCCAGTAAATATATGTCTTCGGTAAGAAGTTTAGAGCCAAATCCTAATTGTGGTATAGGGTTCCCAGTCATTAATATTGAAATAAAAATAGCTGGCACCATATAAGCAAATATTAAAACACAATATTGAGCAACTTGAGTATAAGTAATACCTTTCATGCCACCTAAAACAGCATAAATAAAAACAATTGCCATACCTATTATCACACCAGTGTTAATATCAACTTCTAGGAATCTAGAAAACACAATCCCAACGCCACGCATTTGACCAGCTATGTATGTGAAAGAAATAAATATAAGGCAAATTACAGCTACTAATCTTGCTATATTTGAATAATATCTATCACCTATAAAATCGGGAACAGTAAATTTGCCGAATTTTCTTAAATAAGGCGCTAACAAAAGAGCTAGCAATACATAACCCCCTGTCCAGCCCATTAGGTAAACTGAACCATCTCTTCCCATGAATGAGATTATTCCGGCCATAGATATAAATGATGCGGCTGACATCCAATCTGCTGCAGTAGCCATTCCATTAGCAATAGGGTGAACTCCACCTCCTGCAACATAAAATTCGCCAGTTGACGATGCTCTAGACCAAAGAGCTATTGCGATATATAAGGCAAAGGCTGCACCAACTATTATGTATGTTAATAATTGAACATCCATATTTAGTCTTCGCTAACTTCAAATTTTTTATCCAATCTATTCATTAAGAAGCAATAAATAACTATTAAGAGGACAAAAATAATTATAGATCCTTGCTGCGCGAACCAGAAACCAAGTTCAAATCCACCAATTTTTATTTTATCTAAAAAATCAGAAAAAATAATTCCTGCACCAAAAGATGAGATAAACCAAATAGAAAGCAATATTGAAACAATTTTAAGATTAGCCTTCCAGTAAGAATATTTATTCATTTTTTCTTTATTCATTTTTAATTATGACATCACATAAGGTATTAAGAAAACAGAAATTAATGCAATTATGATAATACCAATAATATTTAATGCAACACCACTAATCATCATTGATCTTATACTTATAAAACCAGAACCATAAACTATTAGATTTGGTGGAGTTGCAACTGGAAGCATAAAAGCACAACTTGCCGCTAAAGTTATTGAGGCACCAAACATTATTGGATCTTCACCTAGACCAATTGCTAAAGCAGCAATAACAGGTAAGAAAACACTTGTTGTAGCAATGTTAGATGTTAATTCAGTAAGAAAAACAATTAATGTTACCGCGGCAAATATTAAAGCTATAAGTCCTAATACGCCAAATGGCTCTAAACCATTTCCTAGCCATGCAGCTAATCCAGTGGAAGCGACAGCATTTGCTAGGCTTAAACCTCCGCCAAAAAGAATTAGAAGATTCCAAGGAACTTTCTGAGCATTTTCCCAATCCATTAATTTACCATCTTTACTGCCATCTGAAACAAGGAACAGCATTATTGCTGAAATCATTGCTATAACATGATCTGTTAAATTATTAAGGAAGGGGATTAATTGAATTAAATCCCTAAACATCCACGATAGTGCAGTTAGAGAAAAAATTATTGCTACTCTTTTTTCAGGAATTGTCATGGGTCCTAATTTTTTGTATTGGTTTTGGAGATGAATAGCTGTATCACCACCTTTCAAAAAATCTGTTGAATAAACAATTTTTGATAAAGTTATCCATGAAAGCGGGAGTAAGAGAAGCACAACTGGTAACCCAATTGTCATCCATGTTCTAAAACTAATTTCAACACCATAATTGGTTTCAATAAAGCTAGCAAAAATTGCATTAGGAGCAGTACCCACTAATGTTGCCATACCACCAATACTTGCTGCATGAGCAATACCTAAAAGGAGAGCTTTTGCAAAATCAGAGTTTCCATCTGTAATTTGATTTTGCTCATTAATTATATGAGCGACGGAAATACCTATCGGAAGCAACATTAATGTTGTTGAGGTATTCATCATCCACATGGATAAAAAAGCACTTACAAACATAAAGCCAGCTATTAAACTCGGCCCACTTCTACCTGCAAAACGTAAAATATTCAGAGCTATGCGCTCATGAAGATTGGACTTTTGGATGCTTAAAGCAAGAATAAAACCGCCCAGAAATAAAAAAATATTTTTGTTTGCATATGGAATTGCTGTATCGGCAAATGAAGAAACGCCAAGTAATGGAAAAAAAACTAGTGGAAATAATGCTGTTACAAATAATGGAATGGCTTCGGATGCCCATAATACAGCAATTAAAACACCGACAGCTGCAACATACCATGCTTCAGAACTTAATCCATCAGGTTTTGGTGATAGGATAATAACTAAAAATAAAGTTAAACCTACAAAAAGACCGGTATTTATATTAGGAAAAATATTTCTCATTTCTATAACTATTAATAAAGTAATTTATGCATAAAAATTTAAATATAAAAGGATAGAATTTAAATTATATTTATGATTAAGTTCAATTTAAATTTGTATTTGCAAAGGGGTAATTTATGGGAAATCAGATAATTAATAGAATGCTAAAACTTAAATCCAGGCCAATGATGGACGATGTTTCATCTGAAAACTTTGAACTTGTTGAAGAAGAGGTTAGAGACATTGAAGAGGGTGAAATCTTAGTAAAAAATCTTTATCTATCATTTGATCCTACCCAAAGAGGATGGTTAAATGATGTTCCATCATATATACCACCTGTTCAGATTGGTGAGGTAATGAGAGCAGGTTCTGTTGGAAAAGTTATTGAGTCCAAAAATCAAAATTTTTCTGAAGATGATATTGTTCAAGGTTCTTTTGGCTGGCAAGAATATGCTATTTCTGGTGAAGGATCAGGTTTCATGCCTCCACAAAAACTTCATGAAGGTATATCTCCTACATCTGCTTTAAGTATTTATGGAATAACAGGTTTAACAGCTTATTTTGGAATGCTTGATATAGGTAAGCCAGAACAAAATGACACTGTTCTTGTGTCGGGTGCAGCAGGAGCAACAGGCTCAGTAGCTGGACAAATAGCAAAAATTAAAGGGGCAACAAATATAATAGGAATTGCCGGAGGCCCTGAAAAATGCAAATGGGTTGTTGAAGAAGCTGGTTTTGATAGCTGTATAGATTATAAAAATGAAGATGTAGCTAAAAGAGTTACCGAATTAGCTCCAAATGGCCTAAATATTTACTTTGATAATGTTGGTGGCTCTATATTAGAAACAGCACTTGCTAATATTGCTCAAAAAGCAAGAGTGGTTATGTGCGGTGGAATTTCTTCGGGTTATACTATGGAAAGATTAGCCCCGGGCCCTTCTACGATCTTTAATCTAATTATTCAAAGAGCAAAAATGGAAGGTTTTATCGTTATTGATTATGCTGAAAAATTTCCACATGCGGTTATGGAGTTAGCAGGATGGGTCGCTGAAGGAAAAATTAATTATAAAGAAGATATCGCAGAAGGACTTGAAAATTGTCCAGATACTTTAGCTAATTTGTTTAAAGGTAAGAATTTTGGGAAACAACTTCTTAAATTATCAGATTAAATTATTAAGATAAATTCCCAAACTTTTCTATTGTTGCATAGAATTCACTTATTGTTTCGTTAATAATATCTTTTACTGGCTTTTCTTTTTCTATTCTTCCAGCTACTTGACCCGTTAGAGCAATTGAAGATTCCATATCTCCACCAAAATAAAGGTCTAGAGCTGTACCAAATTCTTGCATAGCATTAACATCATCATTCTTTTCAAGTTTATTTGTTTTATCTGTTCTTAAAGCTCTTAGTGCAGGACTTGAAAATCTATTCAACAGAACAGTGGATTGATCATCTGCTGACATTATTGCGTTTTTCCAATTTTCATGAACGGGAGATTCTTTTGAAGAGACCATTCTTGTACCCATTTGTATTCCTTGTGCTCCTAATGAAAATGCAGCAGCCATAGTCTTGCCATCAACAAAACCTCCAGCTGCAATTACAGGAACATTAACTTTTGAACAAACTAAAGGAAGAAGAACCATTGAAGCAACGCCATTAGGACTTTTAAAACCTCCACCTTCAAAACCCTCGACGACTAGACCATCCACACCTGCTTCAATAGCTTTTAATGCTGCAGAAAGTGAAGGCACCACATGAAAAACAGTTAAGCCAGCTTCTTTTAATTCACTGCAATATTTATTTGGATCCCCAGCAGAGGTTGTTACGAATTTAACACCTTGATCTATAATAAAATTGACTATATCTGGATCTCTTACAAATGCTTGCGCAATATTCACACCAAACGGCTTCTTTGTTTTTTCGCGCATAAGTTTAATTTCCTCTCTTATGACATCTAATTCTCCAGAAGATGTTTCTATTATTCCTAAACCTCCTGCTTCTGAAACAGCCGAGGCTAACTGTGAACGAGCAATCCAACCCATTGGCGCTTGAATAATTGGATAATCAATATTTAAAATTTCAGTTAAATTATTTTTTATTGGTTTCATCATAAGTTATGTAAAATTTAATTTTTGACATAAATTCTGTCAATATTTTATACTTTTTAGCATGTTAATAAATATACGCAATTATCTTCAAAACAAATTTTTATCTAGAGCACGAAATAAACTAATGATGAATTGGTCTAACGAAAAATTATTAATTCATGAAAGGAAAAAAAGAGAGAAGATAAGAGTTTCTGAAAATAGATCACATAAGGTATTTTATTATCATCAGGTTGATGATCCTTATTCTATTTTGGTTCTTCCAATACTGGAGAAGCTTAAAAGTTGTTATCAAGTTGATTTAGAATGTATCTTAGTTGGCAGCCCTCCAGAACAAACTGTTCCTGAGCCAAGCATGTTCAAAATTCATTGCTTAAATGATGTAAGGAATATTGCTCCTTGGCATGGACAAGATAAAAAAATTTTAAATTACCCCTTAAAAAATGAAATAGATTTAGCTAATAAAATTCTTTCAAATTGTGAACAAGGTAGATTTATTCAGATAGCCTTAGATATAATGGATAATTTATGGATTGAGAAAAGTAAAAGCCTTGAAACAATATATAAAGAAAACTTTAATTCACTAAATGAAATAAACACCACAATAGAAAAAGGAAATAAATATAGAAAAAGCAATGGATATTATAGCAGTTCATCATTTTATTATGAGGGCGAAAGCTATTGGGGAGTCGATAGATTAAACCATCTTGAGGATAGATTAATAGATTTAGGTCTTAAGAGGATAGATAAAGATAAATACATTATTAATAAAAAATCTAATAAAAATTATATTTCAAATCAGACTAATAAATTAAATTTAACTATATATCCTTCATTAAACAGCCCATATACATACATATGTTTTCCTAGAGTAAGGAATATAATAGAGAAATATCCTGTAAATATAATAACTAAACCAGTGCTTCCTATGCTTATGAGAGGTATGCATATACCTCGCTATAAAGGTAAATATATTTTAGGAGATGCAGCCAGAGAGGGTAGAATTAATAATATTTATTTTAATAGAATTTACTCTCCTTTAGGTAAACCAGCAGAATTAGCTTATTCACTATTCCCAATAATTAATGCTCATAATAAAGGTTTTTCATATATTGAGGAATTAACAATCGCTTCTTTTCATAATGGCGTTAATATTGGAAATAAAGCATTTCTAAAAAAGTTAGTCATAGAGTTAGATCTTTCATGGGATGAAATTAAAAAAGATCTTGGTAAAAGAAAATGGAAGAAAGTTTTAGATGAAAATCTAAATGAAATGTATGAAGGAAATTGCTGGGGAGTTCCCTCTTTTAAAATTACCGATGAAAATTATGGAAATCCATTTTATCAATGGGGACAAGATAGACTCTGGTTGATTGAAGAAGAAATCAAAAAAAGATTAAATTAACCACCTGTTACAGACATATGTCTTTCTATTTTAGTATTTTTTATTTTTGGTTTGATTGAGAATTCATGTTTTTCCGGCTTTATTCTCATAGCAAGGTTTATAGCAGCATCTAATTTATTATAATCTTTAGATCTTAATATTGATTTAAAATCAATTTTATCATTTTGCCCTAAACACATATATAACATACCTGTGCAGGTAACCCTTATTCTGTTGCAAGAACTACAAAAATTATTTGAAAGAGGCGTAATAAAGCCAATATTTTTTCCTGTTTCTTTAACCTTATAATAATCTGAAGGGCCAGATGTTGTATAAGATGATTTCGTTAGAGTAAACTTCTTTTCAATTATTTTTCTCATTTCATTAATAGAAAAAAATTGGTCATAACGATCGCTATCAATATCTCCTAAAGGCATAGTTTCAATTAAACTGATATCCATTCCATTTTTATGTGACCAATAAATTAACTCAGGAATTTCATCAATATTACTGTCTTTAAGTACAACCGTATTTATCTTTAATTTAAAATTATACTTCTTAGCCTCATCAATGCCTCTTAAAACTTTTTTTAAGTTTTTCCTTCTAGTAATTTTTTCGAAAGTTTCCTCATTTAGTGTATCGAGAGATATATTTATTCTATCAATTCCGGAGTTTTTTAGCTCCCTACTATAATCTTCTAAAAGAGTGCCGTTAGTTGTAAGTGTAATTTCATCAAGCATATTTATATTTTTGAAACTTTTAAGATTATTAATAAATTCTAATATGCCTTTTCTTACGAGAGGTTCACCGCCAGTAATTCTTATTTTTTTAATGCCCCTTGAAATAAAATGCTCACATAATTCATACATCTCATCAAATGACAAAATATCCTTTTTGCTCATAAATTTCATTTTTTCAGGCATGCAATATGTGCATCTTAAATTACATCTATCGGTAACTGATATTCTTAGGTAATCAATTTTTCTACCATAATTATCTATCAAAATATTATCTATGCTAGGAATTTTTAACATAAATAATGTTATAATATAAAAAGATACTAATGTAGGAAAAAATTTAAAAATGCAGATTTCTGTAGTTATATTGACTATATGCAATATTCATGCCATTTATATAAAATAAGGTAAATTATGGTAAAAATTTCTTTAGTTCAAAATATCAAACAAAGTCAAAAAATGACTTTGACTCCTCAATTGCTTAAAGCAATTAAACTTTTAGAGTTAAATAATATTGATCTTGATGATTATCTTCAGCAAGAGATCCTTGACAACCCTCTTTTAGAAAAAGCAGGTGATGATGAGAGTTTAAAAGACAACATAAATGACAATGATAAAAATTTATCTTCTCAGGATAAATTAGAAATCTCATTCTCACATAATGAAGATTTAGAAGGAAGTCCATCGTTTGACACAGCTAATCTTTATGAATCATCATCAACATCAATAGATAATATTATTGAGGAAACACTAGAATCTAAAAACAGTTTATATCAAATAATTACTGATCAAATAAATATATCTTTTCAAAATAAGATTGATAGATTGATTGCTTTATCAATACTTGGATTTATTGAACCTAATGGATATTTGAAAGTGTCTACAAAAGAGCTTTCAATAGATCTAAATATTGACTTATTACGCATTGAGAAAATTCTAAAGGTTTTGAAGTCATTTGAACCATTAGGTGTTTTTTCAAATGATCTTGAAGAATTTTTAACTCTACAATTAAAATCACAAAATTTATTAGATAGTGATTTAAAGCTTCTATTAAGAAACTTAACGATCCTTGCTAATGAGAATATATTTTCAATATCAAGGAAACTTAAAATTGATAAAGAAAAATTAATAGATAGTTTAGACATTTTAAAAAGATGTAGCCCTTCCCCTATTGATACAGATAGTGATTTAATTTCACATATTAATTCTCCT
>Ga0208764_10000660_pt1 | contig 22265 bp, 17 predicted proteins | sample ETNtaG_18_FD_185762 | JGI IMG/M metagenome (GOLD analysis project Ga0208764, IMG submission 185762) | Marine microbial and viral communities from oxygen minimum zone, Eastern Pacific Ocean - ETNP201302SV91 (SPAdes) (version 2) | ecosystem: Environmental > Aquatic > Marine > Oceanic ... | reverse complement strand
TGGATGAAGCAGTAATATCAAGAGTGATTGAAAACTTACCCCAGAAAAAACAAGCTATGTACGAACCAATCGAAGGGGCAGTATCTAAACGGGAAGTAGACAATGCTCGCAAAGGTATTGTGCAGGCAGCTAAACAGATGGAAAAAGATGGTGCATTCAATCTGGAGGATTATGTAGGTGGCGGAGAAATGGTGGAATAATTCCTCAAATAATTCAAACAAAATATTTGACCCCTTTTATTGTAGGGGTTTTTTATAATTAATTGCATCGTATTTAATTCTTGAATTTTTAATGGATTTAAAACAAAAGATCAAAAGCATAATATTAGCTCCCCCTGAAACAGGGAATGATAGAATGATAGGTGTTGAGCTAGAGGATTTTATTTATGATAAAAATAGTAGACGAATACCGGTAAATCCTGGTAGTGAATATTCTGCTTCTGATTTAATTAAGAACTTAATTGATCTTCAAGTAAATGATAAATATAAAGCATATTATTCAATAGAACCTGGGGGCCAAATTGAATGGGCATCCACCCCTCGACGGTCATTGCATGATGTCCAAGTTGAGTTAAATAACCACCAAAAAAGATTAAAGACGGTCCTCACGACTCACCAACTGGAAATAATTGATGTATCAGTTGAGCCAATCTATTTACCTAATGAGATAGATTTCATTGATCATGAGAAATATGAGTTAATGCATAAGTTATTTTTACAGACAGGTAAACACGGACCTTGGATGATGAGAAACACAACAAGCATTCAAGTAAATATTGATATATTTTCGAAAACAGAAGCTGAACAAATGGCTTTTCTGGCAGATTGTTTAACTCCTTTTTCTGTGCTACTGTTTGCCAATGGTCCGTTTATGGCAGGAAATCCAGCTAATAAATCAAATCATCGTTATAATTTTTGGAATGATACAGATCCTTCTAGATGTGGACATTTGTTTGATCATGATATAAATAATAAAGATCAATTATTAGATAAATTTGTAAATATAGTATTAAATGCACCGTCAATTTTTACTGTTTCTATTGATAATGATATAAAAAAGTTTGATGGATCTTTAAAACAGTGGTTACAAGGTATAGAAAAATCTGGTCTGCTAGATGAACATAAAATAAATATTGCTCTACATCAGATATTTACTCACGTTCGCTTTAAAAAACATGTTTTAGAAATTCGTGGTACTGACAGGCCGCCAAAAGGTTTTGAAATGGCACCAGTAGCCTTTTGGGTTGGGTTGCTGACTGTTGATTCAATTCGGGATCAATTAATGAAAATATTTTCACGGTGGTCCCAAGAAGAACGAAAAATTGCTAATGCGAATGCGTCTATTCTCAACCTTTCAAATATCGGTCCAGCGGGGAAAAGCATGATGGAATGGATCAATTTATTTTCCGATCTAGCTATTGATGGTTTAAAGATAAGATCTGAAACTCTAAATATTGACAATGAACAAGATTTATTTAATCCATATTTAAAAATGATTAAAGAACGAGGAATTCCAGCCATATTTATGCAAGATGATTTCCATAATAACCAAAAACCGCTTATTGAATTTCTGAGGGATCAATAATTAAGAAGCCGCTCATAGGATTAAATCCATATTATTTTGAACATGGTGATGCAATGTGGAATGGTTCAAAAGAACGCTATTTCAATGCAATATGGGCAGCTGGTGGCATACCAGTTACGCTCCACTATCCCAATCAAGATAGATTGATCAATGAAATTGCCCAAACCATTGATGGATTACTATTAGTTGGAGGCCCGGATATCCCTAATGATATATATAATGGTAATCACCCAGAATTGATGGATTCTGATGTTATGGGGCAAGAACGAGAAAATTTTGATAGAAAAATTTTCCTCGCGATGTATAATTTAAGAAAACCGATGTTAGCTATATGTGTTGGTATGCAGCACATTAATGTGATTCGCGGCGGTACACTTTATGAAGATTTGAATGTACAATTAGATGGTTCTGTTAATCATGGAGAATTTAATGGAGACTATGCACAGCATACGGTAAAGTTCGAAAAAAATAGCTTAATAGATAAAGTTATTAATAGCGATAACCCAGAAATAATAAGTACCCATCATCAAGGAATTCGCAATCTAGGCAGTGGTTTAAAACCGGTTTCTTGGTCAGATGATGGTTTAATAGAAGCTATAGAAGATACCCAAATTCCTGATTCATTTTTGGCCGTTCAGTGGCATCCTGAATTTATGCTAGATGATGATGATCAAATAAAATTATTCAAATGGCTGGTTTTAGAATCCTTATCCAAAAGTCAGTCCACTAATCCATAACCACTGCGGCGTGCGTCTCCCACAGCATTTGTAGGTGTAACAGCATTTACACCACCAAAAAATAGGTTTTTTTCGTTCCAGTCGTTTATTGTTGACCAGGGGAAGCGTAATATTTCTGTATTAATACCTGATTCGCAGTGAATAATATTTTCCTCTAAATGAATTCGTGGTGCCTGTATTGCTTCTTCTAGGCTCATATTTTTTGTGAATTTATTGAGTATTACTTGTGTTATCGCAGATCGGATACGATTGCTACCTCCGCTTCCAAGTACAAGCTCGGGGCCTGATTCCCCTATAACAATTGTCGGAGACATCATTGTTTCCATTCGTTTAGTCGTTTCCCAATTATGGAATCCGTCTAGATTTAAATCCTCTTCTCCGAGCATATTGTTCATCATAATGCCGGTGCCTGGTAATATATGGCCGCAACCCTCTCCGTTGGTTGTTGTTGCACTTACTGCATTACCTTTTGAATCAATAATGCTTATATGGGTAGTTGACCCAGTACCCAGTTTTTCGTTATTTGGTTTAAGGGGTATTTCAAGATCAAAAATGTCTGAATATCTTTTGATATAACTTGGGCTCAATATTTCTGCTAACGATTTTATTTTATTTTTTGTTGAAATAATTTCGTTTCGTGCAATTTGTGCCGAACGCATAACAAGAGCTAATAGTCGATTGTCTATTTCTTTCCTAGGAAATTTCTGAGAGATGATTTTTAAGGCAAATGCTATAAGAGTACCGCCTGGAGATGGCATGGGGTTGGTAATAATTGTTTTACCATTAAAATTAGTTTTCAAAGGTGTTCTTTCGATGACTTTATAATTCGATAAATCCTCTTTTTTCACTAGTCCTTCATCTCCCATGAAATCATCAATTTTTTCTGCAAAATCTCCGTTATATAAAAAATTATGACCTTCAAAAATTAGTTGTTCGAGGAAATTTCCAAAATCTGGGTTATTAAATCTCTCACCTGCTTTTATTGTTTTTCCGTTTGGTTTGAAAAGTATTTCTCCATTATCAGTGTGACTAAGAATTGGGTCAAGAATTTTAAATAAATATTCGTGTGCATTATTTATAATCGCACCATACTTGGCAGTTCTTATAGCTGGTTCAAGTATGCGCGATAATGGCAATGATCCTAATCTAGAATGGATATGCAATAAACCGATTGTGTTTCCGGGTACGGCAACAGAACCTTTCCCAATATGGAAAAATTGTGATGCTGGTCCAAAATCAACTGCTATACGAAAAAATTCTAAATTCTTTAGTGTAATATTTTCAGGTGTATGTACAAAAAAGTCGAAAATAATTGGTACCGAATCTTTTGGGTATGCTAGCATAACGCCACCACCACAAGCGCCAGTCAATGAGTATTCACATGTCATAGAGGTAAATACAGCACAAACCGCTGCATCAAATGCATTACCGCCGTCCATAAGAATTTCCATTGCTGCATTAGCAGTAGTTTTGTCACCTGCAGCTACACTACCATACTTCATATAATTAGAAAGCTAGTAGATAAATGATATTTTACCAAGATTTTCAAAATATCATTTTCTAAGGCATTATGAGCTATAAACTATTTCTATATCTGTCTAGTAGTAATTAATTTTGCGTGATTATAGACTATCAATTTCATCATGTATTTGATTTCCTTATTTATCATAAAACATACAAACCTTTGTTAGGCTATGCTGCTTTGTAATGAATTATACTTTTCGAACCCTTATTCCTCTGGAAGAAATTAAATGATCACAAAACATGATATTGTCATGGTGGGCGGTGGCGGCGCAGGGCTTAGAGCGGCTATTTCCATCGCCGAAACGAACCCAAGCTTGAGCGTCGCAGTGGTAAGTAAGATCTACCCCATGAGGAGCCATACTGTGGCGGCTGAGGGCGGGGCTGCTGCTGTTATCAAAGATAACGATTCTATGGAAAACCATATCAATGATACCATTGCTGGAGGAGACTGGATGTGTGATCAAGACGCGGTGGAACTTTTTGTGAACGACGCTCCTAAGGAATTGATTCAGATGGAACATTGGGGTTGTCCGTGGAGTCGGGAAACTGATGGGACAGTGGCAACTCGACCTTTTGGAGGGATGAAAATTGAGCGGACATGGTTTGCTGCAGATAAAACCGGTTTCCATATGCTCCACACTCTTTTTCAGACATCCCTCAAGTACAACAATATTACCCGTTATGATGAATGGTTTGCTACAAAGATTCTTGTTGATAATAACCGATGCCAAGGAGTAGTTGCAATCGAACTTCGCACCGGTAAAGTGGAGGCGATCACTGGTAAATCTGTAATAATGTGCACTGGTGGTGCAGGGCGAGTTTTCCCGTTCACGACCAATGGTGCCATAAAAACAGGTGATGGAATGTCCATGGCGTACCAGGCTGGCATACCCCTCAAAGATATGGAATTCATCCAGTACCACCCCACAGGACTCCCAGGCACAGGTATTCTTATTACGGAAGCAGCCCGAGGTGAAGGCGGAATCTTGGTGAATAAAGACGGATATAGGTATCTACAGGATTACAACTTGGGAAAACCTGTGGATATTAACAATTCCCTGCATCCAGTAAAAAAAAGTATGGAACTTGGCCCCCGGGATCGACTGAGCCAGGCTTTCGTAGCGGAAAAAGAAAAAGGAAAAACTATATTAGGCCCATATGGTCACGTAGTTCATCTCGACGTCCGTCATCTAGGGGAAAAGAAAATCGATAAAAAAATACCTTTCGTCCGGGAGTTATCAAAAAATTATGCTGGAATTGATCCTGTATACGAACCAATTCCAGTGAGGCCTGTCGTTCACTATATGATGGGAGGTATAGACACTGACATCACAGGGGCAACTGCCATTCCTGGTTTTTATGCGGCAGGAGAGTGCGCCTGTGTCTCTATTAACGGAGCTAACCGCTTGGGATCAAATTCCCTGACGGAACTTCTGGTGTTTGGAAGTCGCGCAGGGAATGCAGCAGCCCAGTTTGCATTGGATAATCCCAGCCTTAACACGGCTTCTCTGGAGAAGCAAGCCGCTGATGAACAGGAACGTATCCGCAAAAATTTCTTTGGAAAAGATGGGGGAACTGAAAGAATATTTTCCCTCAGGAAAGAAATGAACGAAACCATGGAAGCGAGTGTAGGCATCTATCGCTCAGAGAAAAGCTTGAAGGAAACATGCAATAAGATTAAAGAACTTAAAGACAGGTTTTCTAATATTATAATAGAGGACAAAAGCTTCAATTTTAACACTGAACTTACCTCAGCGCTGGAACTAGAATTCATGTTAGATGTTGCAGAAGCGATAACCTATAGCGCCCTTGAAAGAAAGGAAAGCAGGGGATCTCACCAGCGTACTGATTATACGGAAAGGGATGATAAAAATTATTTAAAGCATTCTTTGGCATACAAAAATGATTCTGAACCACGAATCGATTATAAAAATGTGGTTATCACTAAATGGCCACCAGGCGAGAGGGTTTATGGAAAGGAAGAGTAAGGTTTAAGAAATGGCCGAAACCATAAAATTGGAAATCTTCCGGTACCGCCCTGAAAAAGAGAGTGAGCCCACCTTTCAAACATTTAAAGTCCCATTCCATGAAGATTGGGTGGTGCTGGATGCAATCAACCACATTAAAGATGAGATCGATGGAACCCTTTCGTATCGCTGGTCCTGCCGTATGGGGGTTTGCGGTAGTTGCGGCATGATGATCAACAACGTTCCGAAGCTATCCTGCGCTGCATTCCTCAAGGATTATTACCCAGATAAAATTCGTATAGAACCATTAACTGGTTTTCCAGTAGAGCGAGATCTCATATTCGAAATGGATGATTTTATGACAAAACTTAAAGAGATACAGCCATATATCATTCGGAATGAAGGTGAAGAGAAACAATTGGATGAAGGTGAGTACCTTCAGTCTCCCGCTGAACTAGCCCACTTCAAGCAGTACTCCATGTGTATAAACTGTGTTCTCTGTTATGCTGCATGTCCAGTCTATGCTCTCGATTCCTCTTTTATTGGACCTGCTGCTATAGCCCTTGGCCAGAGGTACAATATGGATACTAGGGATCAGGGTAGGGATTCCCGCCAAGAACTCATTGCCAGCAACGAAGGAATTTGGGAGTGTACTTTTGTGGGTGAGTGTAGTGCCGTCTGTCCAAAACATGTTGATCCAGCAGCAGCAATTCAGCGAGCAAAAGTATCCAGTACTGTTGACTGGTTTAAGGATATTTTGATCCCGTGGGGAAAAAAGAAATGAGTACCTACCACAGGCTCGTACCTAATACATGGTGGCTTCAACGCAGACCGTACATTTTATTCATGATTAGGGAGCTAACCAGTGTATTCGTTGCTGGCTATTGTATTTTTCTACTGGTATTTGTTTATAAACTGACGGAAGGAGCTGATGCATATGCCAATTTTATTGATGCTCTGAAGTCTCCTAGTAGCGTAGCGCTGCATCTCATTACGCTCGTTTTCGTTCTCTATCACACCATTACATGGTTTAACCTAACACCAAAAATCCTTGTGCTTTACAGAGGAGAGGATCGGATTCCTCAAGGACTGGTAGCAGGGATTTTTTATGCCGGGTGGGTAGTAGTTTCCATTATTGTTGCATTGTTGGTGTTGGGAGTTTAAAGATGGCGAAGTCCAACGAACCTATATGGTGGTCACTGTTTTCAGCTGGGGGAATGGTAGCTGCTATGATCTTCCCTATCTTGATTATCATAACGGGCATATTGATACCGTTTGGATTGGCTGGTGAAAATCCTCTTAATTTCGAAAGAATTCATACAGCCGTGGCGCACAATAACTATGTAAAACTAATCTTTTTTATAGTAATAAGCCTGCCGCTATTCCACTGGGCCCACCGTTTCCGCTTTACTCTTGTAGATGTTGGATTGAAATCCATTAGCACTCTCATATCTATTCTTTGCTATGGTGGAGCAATTGCTGGAACAATCATATCAGCAATTGCATTCTTGAATATTTAATAAAGCCCTTAATAGGGCTTTATTATTTTAATCTGAAATTAACAGGGATTGATATCCAAACGCCAACTGGTCTTTCACGTTGTTTCGCGGGTCTAAAACGTGTTTTCCGGATTGCTTTGATCGCTGCTTCATCCAAACCAGTATTTGGGATTCCTTTTAATATTACAGTGTCCTGAACACGTCCTTTTAGATCAATAAATACCTGTACAACAACCGTTCCTTCTATACCGGCTTCCTGTGCTATTTCAGGATATACAGGTGCGATTCGTGAAAGAGGTTGCGGCGGATCATCGTACGGTATGAATTTCACTCGCGGTCCTTCCGGCGGCGGCGGCGGCGCATCCCAAGCCTCGAAATTATCTAGATCTGTTTCTTCAATTGTTAAATCATCTGCAATATCCTCATCTTCAGATTCTACAGGCACAGATGGTCGCGCAGGAGGAGGAGGGCGTTCAATTTGTTGAGTTTGAGGTATATTTTCGATCAGAATTTCTTGTAATTCAACATCTTCTAACTCAAGGATACCTAAATATCTTGGATAAATTAAAAAAGTAAAGATTAGTAGCGACACGCTGCCTAGGGTAGCTAACCTTATTGTGATCGGGTATTTGTATTTTATAGGTAAAGTCGCTTGCCCAGATAACATTATTTATTAGTCTATAGCTGTTTTTGATGAATAATTAAGCATAAGAGCATCGGCTTTTCGCAGTTCTGTGTGTATATCAGAAACTAAACCCATTCGTGCTGCTTTATCTGCTTTTATTGACACAGTGAGTTGCGGATCGGCAGCCCGCTTAGTGTACATTATATGGCGAACATTACCAGAGCGAATCAATTTATCCTCAATTGAGATTTGACCTTGTTTTGATACCCAAATATGGGCTGTATGCCTTTTTGACTTTAGTTTTTGAATACGCTTAGCTTTGGGCAATTCTACATCTAAGCCAGAGTATTCACGCAACACAGTTGTAACCATAAAAAATATAAGTAACATGAAAATAATATCTGGCATGGAGGCAGTAGGGATATCACTACTGATTTTCACTTTTCTGTTAAGTTTCATTATTCTGAGTCGGCTATTGAAATACGGGTTGCGTTGGCACGTTTTAATTGATCAATCACTGCTACGTAATCTCCATATTTCGTTTTTTCATGAGATTTTACTGATATTATTAATTTATCATTTTTGGCAAGCCTACGTCTAATCTCACGATTAACGTCTTTAATTGCTATTGGTTCTCCCCCGAGTAGGACGTTACCCTGGGAATTTATGAGACAATTAAGAATGTTTGTTTTTTTTATCTCAAGCTCTTCACCTTCTGCTGGTAAAATAATGCCCAGACCTTTATCCATATCGATGGTAGTAGTAACAAGAAAAAATATAAGCAATAAAAAAGCGATATCCGCCATGGAGGAAGTGGGGATTTCACCTCCTTTAAATCTTCTTTTTGACATTATAAATTAAAGAAAAATCTTAGTTAATTAAGGATATTCTAGCTCTGAGCCAGCTTTTCATATTCCAAATGTAGCTGATCCATAAACTTTACTGAATTTTCTTCCATATCTAATATCAGTTTATCAATCATGGAAACAAAAAAGTTTTGAAATATCTGGATAATCATTGCGACAATTAAGCCAAACGCAGTTGTCAGCAGAGCTTGAGATATACCACCAGCAACAACTGCTGGAGAAATATCATTAGCTGCAGCTATAGCATCAAATGCATTGACCATACCAGCTACTGTTCCCGTAAAGCCAAGCATCGGTGCAATAGTAATGACTGCATTCATCCAAATCATATTTTTTTCAAGGAAAGACATCTCCAATCCACCGGCGTCTTGGACCGCTTTTTCTACTTCTCGAAGGCCGCGATGAAATCTTGAAAGACCTGCATGAAAAATTTCAGCTACCGGCCCCGGGGTATTATTACAAAGTTCAATGGTGTTATCAATACCATCATTATCCAAAGATTTAATAACGTCATCAAAAAATTCCTTAGTATTTGTGGATGACATGATCAACGAATAGAACCGCTCTCCGGAAATACCGAGCCCAGCAATCAATAGTATTAGTATTGGCCACATGAAGGGCCCACCATTTACAAAATATTCAACCATTATTATTTTACCTCCATTTGAATATATTTAGTTTAAAGTATTAAATATATCATTATTTATTTTTAGCAACAGACTTGAAATAAAAATGCTATTTGATATGTATGCATCAACTTCTAATAAAGTAATATTCATTTATTAATAATCCCTATGTAAGTGCTTTGATTGCGTCTTCTTCGCTAGTATAAATTTTTGAATAATTAGTTATACCCATAATATTGAATGTTTTCTCAACAATCGGCGCGACATTATAATAAGCTATTTTTCCATTAACGCCCTGTAAATCCTCTATAATTTCTATTAGAATGGATACACCGATACTGTTAACCATTTTAGTATTCTCCATATTAATTAATAATTTTCTCTTACCTTCAGATATACTTTGTTTACAAATAGAAGCCACTCTGTCTCCACCAAAATTATTTAAGTACCCACTCGTTTCTAGGATGGTTATATCGCCTTCTTCACGAACTTTAATAGTAAAATCACTCATGATCTTATTATCCTCTCTTTTATAATTATCTATTTTTTGTCATTGTGACAGTTGTGCCATCCTCACTGGATTGAAACTCCACTGTATCCATTAGTTCTTTCATCAATTGAAGGCCCCAACCCCGCTTATTATCAGAATTAAATTTCTCTTCTATTTTAGGTATGGCTACAACTTCAGAATCAAAGCCAATACCCTTATCACCTACTTTTATTATTAGTTTATCTGTGTCGATTATGTATTGAATAAAAATACTATCTTTGGATTTGGAATGTTCGAATGCATTAATGCAGGCTTCAATCAATGCCATACTGATCTCGTCTGTTTTCTCTCCATCCAAATTCATACTTTTTGCGATGACTTCTGCAGTTTTAGTTGCTGCAAGTTCCATGTCTTGCATAACGGGTAGCGTGAGTTCTACTGTTGAATTACTCATATTTTACATTCCTCCTTAGGCTTGCGCCACTTTTTTAATATTCTTTTTTTCCTCTAATTTTTTCTGTGCTTTCAGATCTCCATCTGGCTGTTTTTCAAAGACTACAAACGTGATATCATCGGGATTTTGAGATCCGTCGAGCCAATCATCAGCTAGGTCAATCAATGATTGTTTAACTCGGGCTGCCCCTAAATGCGCTACTTTTTCAATACAGTTCATTACTGGTTGATAATCTAACAAATTTCCTTCCAAATCTGGAGCTTCGGGTAGTCCATCCGAAAGAAGCACCAATATATCTCCCTTATTAAATGATTTCTCTACTAACTCAAATTGTTCATTATCCAATCCGCCTAAAGGAAGATTTCGGATTTCGATTTCATCTACAGATTGTGTTTCTGCTGAGTATAGATAAGCTGGTGGCATCGCAGCTGCACTTATATAAAGTTTGTCATTTTTGAAAATACAAACGCTTAAGCTCATACGTAGGCGGCCAGTGTCAACTCGGCGCACTACTTTATTGAGCCGGTTTAGAATATCATCAGGCGAGTTAGACTCTATACCTGCAAGACCTGCTTTGGTTATTGAGACCATCATACCTGATTGAGAACCGTGCCCTGTAGCATCTCCACAGACTGCATAAAAACTTCCATCCTCCAGCTCGAAAAAGTCATAGTAATCACCACCAACTTCGGTGGATGTACGCATAAAAGCCTTGATATCCATTCCTTCATAATCTGGTATTTTCTTTGCTATCATCCTCAGCTGAAATTCCCTGGCCTCTGAGAGCTCTAGGTCTTTTCGTTTATTTTCTAGTGATTTACGTCTTAATCGATCTACTCCATAAAACCCAGATGTACTAAGCCCCATAAAAGCAAAGAAATAAAATGTATATGCATACCATGTCTGCCAAATTGGTGGTTTAACACGGATTTCTATTGAATAGGGATTATTATTCCAAATACCATCATTATTACTTGCTCTGAACTGAAAATTATAATTATCTGGCTCGAGGCGTTGGAAAGTCACCGTCCGATTGGTCCCATTATCCACCCAGTTGTTTAAGTAATTATCAAGCGTATATTGATATTGATTTTTTGAAGCCTTGTTATAAGAAAGTCCAACAAAATTAATATTTAATGTTTGAACCTTATGATTAATCGAAATCTGGTTATTTGTAAAATCGATGAAACTGCGGTTACCTTCATAATCGATAGTTTCGACCAAATTGATAGCTAATTTTGGCATTATCTTATTGATTGTTATTTGTGAGGGATTTACCCGAGTAAGGCCCTGCACGCTTCCAAAATATAGTATTCCATTATCATTAATATCCACAGCGCCAGTATTAAAGATATCAGCGGGTAAACCATCACTATTATCAAACACCCTTACGCTCCCATCTGTATGCAAGCGCGCAATTCCTCTTCTGGTGCCAAACCATAAACCGCCAGAATTGTCAGATACAATGGATACTACTGTAGCGCTAGGCAAGCCATTATCAATTGACCAGCGATCGAAATTATCATTTTCTCGATTATAACGAAATAATCCTTCTCCCGATGTTCCAATCCATATATTATTATTCACATCACTAACAATTGTATTCACAGAATTTGATGAAAAACTTTTCGGATCATTTTTATCGATAATGTAATGTTTCACAAGTTCAATTTTTTCATATTTCGACTGATGGTCATTTATATTTTGATTTGAAATTTCAATTTTTACCCTGAAGAGCCCATTTGATTCTGTGCCAACCCACAGATCACCAGTCTGTAGATCCCGGATGATTGCCGATGGTCTGGATAGATAATTATTTTGTACACTATCATCATATTCGTAAATATAGAATTTAGGCGCATTTTCAGCCTGCTCGGACATGGTGCATTTAATTATCCCAGCCGTGGTTACAAACCATATAGTTTCATAACTAGAACCATTTGGATTTTCAACGTATTCTTGGAAAATAGAATTGACTTTTCCTCGAAGTTTTGATCCGGATGTTTCATCAATAAATTCATAAAATCGTTGATATGTGTTTGCAATAGGATTTATCAATGTTGCTCCTAAAGATTGACTTGCAGCCCACACCCGCCCGTCATTTAAAATTACCAAAGGACCGGTCTCTTTATTTAATAGAGAATTAGAATTAGTTGCATCAGCAGTATAGCTTTCAATTATATGACCATCCTTAGATAATTGATCAACACCATTTTCATGGGCGGCCCATATGGAATTGTCAGGTGCTATTTTCAATGCACTTACATTACTTCCAGTTAGATTGTTTTCAGTTATAAAATTCTGAGTGGTTTTTATTCTTTGATTGAGCCCAACTCTAGTTGCTACCCACATATTGCTCATTTTGTCAATGTAAAGATCATTTACCTTTACATTGGTAAACGAAGAAGGCTCTGTAGTTTCAAATAAAACGCCGTTTTTGTCTGGCTGTAATAATTTAAAATTATCATCCAGTACTAGCCCCATTTGAGCAAAGAAAACTTCTGTATCAAAAAGTGTTAGACCTGGAAATGCTAGTACATCAACCCACAAATTTCCAGTTGGGTCTACATACATTTTATTAATATTCTGCCCGAAAATATAATCCCACATCAGATCATCAAATAACTCAAAAGTTTCATTATAATACACGATACCAGCAGTAGTGGCCATCCAAAATCCATTCATAGTTGGATTAGGTCCGAAATCAAGAAGTTGTTTAACTGCATAAGTACCCAGCATAGATATCCAAGAAGTGCCGGCAAGACGATTGATGATAGAAAGATCGCCAATATTTATTTTGTCAAGACCTTGGGATGTTCCTACATAGAGATTATTATCTTTAATGAGTAAGGTGTTGATATAATTGCTAGAAATTGAATTCTGATAATAATCCAAACTCATAAAACGAGTGAAAAAATCTTTATCCTTGCGGTAATAATTGAGACCATTTGTTGTGCCAATCCATAGGTTGCCGGATGTATCTACTACAATTGGGTTATATTGATTTTCGTCAAAACTGTTGGATGAAAGTGAATATGGATCACTTGGGTTGAACCTATAATTAACGATTTTACCAGTATTTTTTACGATGGTATAAACACCACTATTTTTTGTAGCAATCCATAATAAACCTTCTTTATCCTGAGTTAGAAAAGTTGGACGGCTAGCTGTTGGAAATCGCTGGAATGAATCTTTTCCGTAGTGGTATAAATCAACCCCTTTATCTGTAAGTGCCCATACGTCTCCATCTTGATCCTTGAAAATATCCCAAATTCGATTACCGGATAATGCGGTGGTGTCAAACGGGTTTGAATTATAATTTTTTACTTCATAACCATCATAACGATTAAGCCCTTCATCGGTTGGCAACCAAACGAAACCATACCTATCATCTGTAACTGCGCGGATATCATTATCAGATAAACCGTTACGAGTGGTAATTATTTCAAACTGATATACATCCTCTGATGCAAAAAGAAAACTAAGTAGAAATACCTGTAGGTAAATTGAAATGAACTGAATTCTATGACCCATAATTATTTTATAAATAAATTATAACTGATACTTAGCTTTTTGCGCAGCTGACAATTGAAATTTAATTGGCAACACAAATCTAACAGGAACTGCCTTACCTTCATGGTAGCCCGGCTCAAATTCTATTTCTTTTTCTACCACGCGCAAAGCTTCTTCATCTAATATTTCAGCTACAGATTTTAATATTTTAGAGTTTTCAACTTCTCCCTCTGGATTTACAATAAACCCTACATAGACCACACCTTGCATGCGCATTTTTACAGCAACTTTTGGATATTTTATTTTTTTCGCTACAGCACCAAAACCGCCTTTAATAGCTGGCATTTTTTCTACATTTAGATATATACCATCCTTATCCTGTTGCTGGCCAAATATAATTGATGAACAAAACAGTAATATTAGTAATGACTTATTTTTCATTTTTCCCACAATGTTTTAGTTAAAGGGTTAAATCTATTCTTAAAGGGTAATTAACAAAAGTTATTAATGTTTTTCGTTATTTGCTCTTTTTTTATTTTCTATAATAATAATCAATTTATTCTTAGAAATTCTTCTGCTTGATCAAAGTAGTTTAAAGATTCGATGATTTGGTTATCTGTCATTAATCTAACTCCCCATTGTGCGTCTTTTCCCCACATAGCACCTGCAATTTCAGATTTAATAATATTTTTTATATATTCTTCATCTATTACCCATTCTGAAGAATCAGGTTCTATTTCCGATTCATTTAAATATTGTAAAAATTTATCGAATTGGTTATCAGCGATTATCCAAGTATCTCTAAAATCTTCGTAGTTTTCTAGTGAGTCAGTATTCTCAGATACAAACATTGTTCCCCAATTGAATAAGGGCCTTTTTGGATGTCCAATCAGTTTTTGTGTACTTTTCTGCAGCGTTAAATCCCAGGGTATAAATTCATCGGGCGTAATACCGCCTCCCCCGTAGACTGTCCGTCCGTTACGGGTCTTGAATTTTGGTCGCAATTCCTTTAGAGAGTCAATAATGGCTTCACGGTTTTGTTCATAAAGTTCTGCATAATATTGTCTTGTATTGCCATCTTCAAAAGGGCGCTGGATTAAACGGCCACTAGGCGTGAAATAACGAGCAATCGTAACACGAATAGCAGATCCATCCCTTAGTCCAAATTGTCGCTGTACAAGTCCCTTTCCAAAGCTTGTTTCCCCGACAATTAAACCACGATCGAGATCCTGTACAGCACCAGCAACAATTTCGCTGGCACTTGCAGAACCGCGATTTAATAATATAATTAGTGGAAAATCTTCCCTGCCCTTAGATGGTTTGGCAAGAAAGACTTCGTTTGTATTATTATGTTTTCCCATTGTGTAAACAAGCGTGTCCCTGGTGGCGATAAACATATTTGCTATTTCTGCTGCTTGTTCTAGAAAACCACCACTATTGTTTCTAAGATCCAAGACCAAACGTTTCATGCCGTTATCATCCAGTTTTTTTAGTGCATTTCTAATTTCTTCTGATGATGTAGCTGTGAATCTAGTTAACCAGATGTAGCCTGTTTGTTCATCCAGCATTAATGATGCGCGGACACTATAAATAGGAATAACATCTCTTATGATGATTACATCAAAAGGTTCGGCGCCAATTCTAGCAATTTTAAGGTCTACACTAGTACCTTTAGGTCCACGGAGTGTTTTTATAACTTCGTCTTTAGTAATGCCATACGCATCTTCTCCATCAATTTCAATTATACGATCTCCGGGATGAAGCCCGACACGTTCTGAAGGGCTATCTGCAACTGGTGCAATGACGGTGATATAGCCTTCCAACACATCAAATTCTATACCAATGCCTTGGAATTCCCCTCGAAAAATTTCATCAATTTCCTCCTGTTTCTTGGGAGGGATATAAACAGAGTGTGGATCTAATTTCTCCATAAATCCATGAAAAGCACCATTCCATATTTTATCCATATCAACATCTTCATAATAATATTCATTCACATACTGAATTATTTGGTTAAAAACCCGAAATTTGTTTTCAATAATTCGGTAAATATCTCTGGATTCAGAATAAAGAATGCGAACTGTAGGTATGGTAAGAATAATTATAACTGTTGTAAGAAAAGAAAACTTTACTCGAGATTGGTAGGATTTATTCATTTGTTAAACTGTAGAATTAAATGTTAATACTTAAAATTAAAGACCAAAGTAGATCATTGTCCTAAATGATAATCCTGACAATGCCGATTCGGGTGAATCGCTGATCTGAAATCGATCATTAAGTTTCCATTGGCCAGCTCGGATAACGCCTTTATTAAATCCAATACTAAGACGGAGCCCAACGCGATCGGTGATTTGCCATTTTACTGCTACATATGGTTGAAAATTGAAAAAAGTACCGCTTAGATTGGTCATTCCTGCGCTAGATGCCTGTGGTGGTAGATATGACCCCTGTAGTGCATCGGTTGCAGCTAGAGGTGTGGTTCCTGTAGCATCAACTGTATATATCAAAGTATCATTTATAACTTGTCCGAAATTATTGCTGAAGCTTGCGTCCCAACGAGGCGTACCTGTATTTTGATCAATGGAAATAATAGTTCTACCGAGCCCAAACATCGCACCACTAGCGATTTCTAAATCACGAAAAATTGGCACAACATATTCCAGCGTTATTGAGCTAATCATAAATGTGAATTTTGCTTCTAATGTTGGTACAAATATTCCATTATATTTTGCAGTGAAATCTTTCTGCGCTGAATCACTATCTGCTGTTTGAATACCTTCTACTCCATTAGTCTCAACACCAAATAAAACGCTTAAAGCATTACTAATTCGAGATGTACCAATACCTGCGTAACCACCCAATCTCCATCGACCTGAAATTTGCGTAAATCCTTCACCACCATGTATTACAAAGGGGGAATTGAAATTATCTGGATTAACACCAACTTGCCTGAGTTTTGATGCTCCAGGAATTGAATCTAGAATCATATACATTGGACTGTAACCTATACCACCACCATAGTAATCTTCAACTGGATATAGATCGCTTTGCGCAAAAATTACAATTGGCAAGGTAAGTATGATTAACTTATAACGGTTCATGGAGCGCTTCGGATTCTATGCGAATCCAATATATGTTTGGAAATTTATCGTTTACTGTAGCAATTCGGTAGCGAAATGTTGTCAGATAATAAAAGGAAATTATGATTACCATCGCAGAGAATTTAGAACATCATACCAATTAGATATATATCAATTAGATAATAGACCGTTTCTGTGATATTATTGTATATTCCAGTATAGAATTCAATGTACAATTGTTTTCGCAAAACGCCTCGGATGGCATTCCTAACTAATAACCGAGGACCAATACTTTTATTGGTCCTGTTGTTATCCGTGTCTCTCAAAGCCAAGTCATTAAAACTTACGGGCACATTTGATCTGAATGAGAATAATCGCAGTGAGTTATTGTTATTGAAGGGCGGGGGATTGCAATACGTTGAAATTGATGATAATGGCGAACATAGGGAAATTTGGTATTACCATCCTAATGGGGATCGATCTGCAGCTGTAATGGATGCGGTACTAGCCAATATAAATGATGATCCGGATCCAGAATTAATTGCAATAATTTCCGCACCATCGATAGAAACGGATAGAAAAGTACCTTGGCTTGTAGTTTTTAAATGGACTGGAGAACGATTTACATCAGAACCCCTAAAGCGTTTTGATTTCCCTGGAGAAAAGAATCTTTTACGTCCCTCAAATATAAATATTTCTGAAATTGATGGTAAGGTGACTCTTTCTATCTCTTTTGGTAGTCCTTCTAGAAAAGCAGTAATCTTTAACTTATCAGAGAAGCTTGGATCCCTGTTGATAGAGTCACCTATGGTTTTTCAACCGGACATTTTAAAAAATGGCTATGGTCGAGTCTTTACTGCATTGTTTAATACAAAAGATGGCGAAAATATTGCTGTATTCAGCCCAGAAGGTGACATAATGAAAACAGCAATATTTTCAAGCACAGATGGAAAAGAGATAACCTCAGATTTACTTGTATTGGATGGAATGCAAAATCTATATGCTCCTGATATTTGGGTTCATGACATTAGTTATAATGATGATCAGGGAGTTCTATTGCCATTCGAAAACGATCAAGTGCTTTTACTAAGTTTTACTGATGGTATATTATCAATGTTACCCAGCGACTTTTCTGGCCAGGGATTATTCGCTGTTGCTGACACAACATCCGCACAAGAAATTAATAAAGTTGTACTGGCTCGTATCGAGGCTGGTCTTTATAAAAAACTGGATGAAGAATTATCTAGTGAGACAAAGATTGACCAGGCGACTATTGATTCCCTTATAAGTAATATTACCAATATTGATTCTGCATTTGTTGGAGATTCTTTACTAATTCCTGCCACAGTTGATTCAGCTGGAGGTTTTTATAGCTTTCAATGGTTAGTAAAACCTCCTGTTGGAACAGTTTATCAACCAAGAACGGGAGTCATTAATTGGATACCCACCAGCGGGCAAACAGGAGATAATATTTTCGCTTATATTTCACAGATACGGTTGGGAGAAAAACTTTTTAGTGTATCAACCCCATTCGGTAAACAACATAAGATAATTCCTGTATTAACTGATTCATTGTTTGCATTCAGGTTATTTGTTAAGGATACAGTATTACCTAGGGTATTATTTGAACCTGACGAATTTATCACTTTGGAAGAAGAAATAGTTACAATCACAGTTGTAACCAGAGATACGACGATTAATCGTTATCATTTTGACGGAGAACACCTATTCAACTTAGATGTAGGATATGATATTTTTAAAAATAATGGTCCAGCAGTTCTTACTACGAGCATTAAGTCCAATCTTTTTCTTTTAGATAGACCAGTAACATCAAAGCTTACTTTTAATAGAAATGAAGACCCCGATAGTATTATAACAACAATATATATTATGCATGATATAAAAAACAATACACTGGAGTTAGCAAAGTCACCAACAAATGATTCGATTCCACAATCTTATAGCCCGGAAGATTGGAATCCAGACTGGTATCAATATCCGGAATATGTATTTAACGGTTTCCCGTCTACTCTTTCAATGGATTCAATTAGTAGTAGTCTTGAGTTTGATTTTGGTTCGGATTCTGTTATACAATCATATGCAAATATTTCTGTTACTGTACCATTAGGATCAAACTCATATACGAGTGCATTTTCGTTCCCTGATGAGATTCTTGTGAAAGAAATTCGAGCTTCACTTGATTTGGATACGCTAGGAGGCGCAGTAGTCCGTTCCGAATTTGATTTCTATGGTTCAGTTTCAGTGACTTCATTAGCAGGTGTTTTCGATTTGAAAGATAGAATACGATTCAACAAACAATTTTTAGAGGCAAAAAAGCTTTTTAAGGGCGCCGGGTTCGAAAAATCTGATATTTCAGAAACAACCAGCGTAATTACTGATACAATCTTAAGTGATACAACAAAGGTAGATTCAGTTTCTAGCGATACAACAGACACAACGTCTCCACCGGATTCATTAACAATAACCCAACCCTCAGATACGCTTAATACTTCTTTACCTGATACAACTGATATAGACACAACGTCTCCACCGGATTCATTAACAATAACCCAACCCTCAGATACGCTTAATATTTCTTTACCAGATACAACCGTCAATGACACCAGTAATGTAGTACATTCTGATAGTGCAGCTGTAAATAAAGAAGAAGAACCCCATACCGGAGAAGAAACCAACACCGAAGAAGAAAGCCCATCGGAACAAACCGATAACACTCTATGATAATCAGGAATAAAATTATTTTCCTGGTTTTATTATTATATAGTTTTGGGTCCTCTCGCGACCTAAAGATTTTACATATGGAGGGCACTTTTGATATAGATGAAGATGGTCAATATGAATTTGCTTCAGTTGAATTTGATAGAATGAATGGTCACAGTATTTCTATGATTAGGTATTATGAGATTGACATTGATGGTTTTCAAAATTTAACCTGGGAATTGGAATTGCCGGATGGATTACTGGGAAGTTTTGTTGGCGTAAGGCTTGCTGACTTGGTTGGAGATGGTGTCCCTGAGTTAATTGCAGTTGCCAATTTATCAGAAAATGGCGACGAAACTATACTTCAGCCAATAATCTTCTATTATAAGTGGCATGATGATGGCTTTGGAGAAACTCCTGCAGGATTTTTAAACCTTGGAGACGAAAAATATTTTGTGCGTTGCTACAATTTTGATGTATTTAATTTGGATAATGACGATGATCAAGAAATCATATTATCACTTGGCAGCCCGTTACGGGGACTTTCTATTATTGATCTTGATAAAGAAGGTAATTTGACAATGGTTGAACGCTTAGAGCCAAGCGCTTTGAAAACGGGGATTGGTTTTGTATATGGAGTTGCATTGGATTGGAACCGTGATGGATACGATGAAATACTAAGCTTTAGCCCTGAAGGCAATGTTATGAAAATTCAACCATATTTTAATCGCAATGGCCGCCTTGTGCAGGGAGAATCAAAACAAGAAATTATAACAGGGATGAATGGCCCACTTCCTTTATCGTTGGTCGTTGCCGATTGGGATTCTGATGGGTTTAAGGATGTTTTATTGCCATTCCAATCTGGACATATTGTTTCTATGACTTTATCTCCCGCTACTGTTGCAACTGAGGTGTTACCTGTTGATGCTGGCCCTCTATCTGATATGAATGTGACTGATATCAATTTTGATAATGTTGCTGATTTATTACTGATTTCTGGTGAAATGAATATGATTACTATGGCGATGGGCTCGCTGGACACTGTTGGTCTAGACATAAGTTATTTCACACTTGAGACTGATACAACCGAAGCACAAGTTTTTGCAACAATCCCAATAACAGATAGAGGAGAGTATACTGGTGTTATAATTGCATCTAGTTGGGATGGAGAAGAAAATAATGTTTTTCTAACAGAGCTTGGCAAACCGGAAATCGAAATGTCTGTGCCTGATGAGGAGGATGTTGTTGCAGCTCTTGATGAACAAATTGACCTCATTGATTTATTCCCAGAAATTAAACACGCAATGGATCTACCAAAGATGCCAAAGCCTATTACTACAATTGGTCAACACTTGCCACAAGATGTTCTTCCACGGCATGTATTATCACTTAATCAACTATTTACTTATAAAATACCAGAGGATGAAGCACGAGAATTCTATAGTTTTCGCTGGCTGATTCCACCTCCCAAAGGTATGTTTTTTCATTATGAAAGCAGATCAATACAATGGGTGCCTAGCGATACTCAGCTTGGTGCATACAAATTAGGATATCGTATAGAAATGAAGGTTGGTGAATCTGTATCTCTTGAAGCAACCGTAAGAGATTCTTTACTTACCTATCAAATGGTGCCTGAATTGGAAGGATATGATGAATACGTGTGGATATATGTTAATGATCCACCTATGTTTCTCACCGCCCCGATAGGAACTGAATTTGTATCGAACACTACATTTGCCTATACGCCTGTTGTCCGTGATCGAAATATTGATACTAAGGTTAAATACTATCTTGAATTAGCCCCTGAAGGTATGATTTTGAGAGAAAATGGTGGCTTAATTTGGGAAACAGATAGTGCTGATGTTAGCGTTTACGATATACGTCTTGTGGCCACAGACGGTTTTGATCGTGATGTACAGGAATTCAGATTATTCGCCCGTGCTGGTGTAAAGATTATATCAAGCGCACCAACAGATTGGAAGGTTAATCAGCCCTACCAGTACCAAATTGAAGTTTGGCGACCTGAGTTGGCCCAGGAAATGAAAGTGGAATTGCTACACGGGCCAGTTGGTATGTCTATGAATAATAATTATTTGATCACTTGGACACCGGAATTAACACAGATAGATACACAATACTTTGCCATAAAAGCAAGCCATGGCGTAGCACAGGATACACAAAATGTAGCTGTATTTATAAATCACCCACCAATAATATCTGCTGAACCACCTGCAATGAATGTAGTAAATGTTGGCGCCACGTGGGATTTTCAATTGGAAGTATCTGACCCAAATATTGCCGATAAAATCACGGTTACTGCTATCGAACTTCCTGATGGTATGCGAATTGATCCATTCACTTGGCGTCTACGGTGGGACCCCACGAATGAAGAGCTCGATTTTTCTCATATGAGACTTGAAATCACAGATAGTAAAGAAACCTATTTTATCGATGCTGATTTTTATGTCAATGCGCCAATTAAAATTGTATCCGTTCCTCCAATGACAGGCAATGTAGGCGAACCTTATCAATATAAAATTTTGAATTCAGATATAAATAAGGGGTCACTATTGCCTTAT
>Ga0208764_10000659_pt1 | contig 22278 bp, 17 predicted proteins | sample ETNtaG_18_FD_185762 | JGI IMG/M metagenome (GOLD analysis project Ga0208764, IMG submission 185762) | Marine microbial and viral communities from oxygen minimum zone, Eastern Pacific Ocean - ETNP201302SV91 (SPAdes) (version 2) | ecosystem: Environmental > Aquatic > Marine > Oceanic ... | reverse complement strand
CAGGGCGCAGCAGCCTCAACCACTTACCCTGATAGGCAATCTATCAGAGCGCACAAAGCAAGGCTTGCGACCGACCTATGGTATTTGAACAAAACGGGAGCAGTGGTCCGCATCAGTAGACCAGAAAACAGGTAAAAGGGCTAATTTTTTCTAAAAAATGGTGCAAAATCTAGACCGTATGGGATTTCAAAACTGATATTTTTCAGAGGTGCATCTTCAAATCCGAATGGTAATTTTATTGACGAGAGAATACTAGAATCGATTAACTCAGAGGTGATTGAGTCCGATTCTTCTTTGAGAACTTCTGGATTTTCTATTTCATCGGCTTCAAGATCAACTGGGTCAATTACTCCAACATTAATTTCTGAAGACTGGTTATCGGAACCGCAAGCCGGACAAAATCCCGGAGCGCCCAATGAGAAGCCGCAGACCGTGCAATCCACAATAATCATCCACCGGGCATCAAGATTTGATGGTAACTGACTGGTAATCAGGAGTATAGAACTCCATGGAATATTATCATGAAGATTGTCGCCACGACGCAAGTGATTAGCATTACTGGAAGTCCTGCCCTCACCCACTCCGCTGTTGTGATTGGGTATGGTCCACGCTCGCTGATAGCCACTGTCATTACATTGGCGCTCGAGCCAATGGGCGTGGCATTCCCTCCGAAACCCGCACCCATTGCTAGAGCCCACAGCAATGGCTCCGGACTCAGTTCGCCACCACTGGCCTCTGTGATGCTGAAAATCACTGGAATCATGGCTGCAGTGAAAGGTATGTTGTCTATCAATGCACTAGCAATAGCTGAGACCCATATTACAGCAACTGCTAGCTTGACCTCATCATCTCCGAAGTTTTCGAAAATCCAGTTTGCAACCCGTTCAAGGTAGCCTACATCCCCTACTGCGCCAACTAGCAAAAATAGCCCTGCGAAGAAAAGTAGAGCTTGCCATTCTACCTTGTCAACAACCTCGTTAATGAAGCCCTCTCTCAACTCTTCATTCTTTGGCCTGGCGACAATGAGTGCAAATGCTGCTCCTGAGAGGGCAATACCATCGATTTCTATTGGTAGATCGAGAAGTGACTTTGCTGAGAATGCCACCACAGTAAGTCCGAGGATTATCAAAGTCGAGTACATCAACGGCTTGTCATTGATAGCTTCCCACTCGTCTTCCTCCAACAACAAGTCAACGTGAGGAGGCTTCTGAGTGGACCACTCGCGGTAATACCATCTGAAGTAGCTCAGAGTAGCTACCCATGCAAAGAATGTGAGTATTCCAAGTTTAAACAGGAACCCGTTGAAGGAAAACGCACTCAAGTCGAAAGCGGTGTAGTCTGATGCAGCAGCCGCGATCATTACGTTTGGAGGGTCTCCTACCATGGATGCTACGCCTCCGGTATCGGACAGAATTGCCTCGGCCATCAACGGGGGAACGGGGTTGATTTCCAGCTTATTGCAAATCCTCAATGTAACTGGTGCGATTATAATGATGGCAGTAACATTGTCAATTACAAGGGATATCAGAGTAGTTATCGTTCCTAAGAGGACAATGAGCCTCCATGGATCTCCCTTACTCATCTTTGAAGCCTTTATGGCAACATACTCGAAGAAGCCGCAGAGCTCCAAAATTGAAGCGAAAATCATCATCCCGAGAAGGAGCCCGATTACTTCCCATTCAATCCAACCGATCATAGTATGCTCTAGTGTGAACGTCTTTTCCAGTATGGCTACACCCATTTCATCCGGTTTATACTCCTCATGGAGATGGAAGACACCCGAGTAGTGGCCATAAAGTAACATTAGAACGGAGCCGAACCAAGCGGCAATGGTTCTGTGAACTACCTCCGATAGAATCAGAGCGAATGAAAGTATGAAAATTGCGAGAACTACTTGGGACTCAGTCACCATTAATTGACCCGACAATTATTGCCTCTAAATATGTGACTATTGCAGAATATCAATAATTGCTGAATGTTCTACTTTCCAGACCAAAACACAGCAACGTTTCCTCTTTGGAAAACAAGAGTCGAGGTGGTTAATTTGGCTATCTCGGAAAACAATGAGCTTCTCTGTTGCCTATCGGCTGTGGTGCCTTTATTTGCCTTGACCTTGACTAGAGGCTTTCGTGACAATTGATCTGACAGTTCGAAGATTAATGATTGAGTGATTCCCCCCTTTCCAATCCTTACCGATACGTCCAGACCCTCGCTCTTGGCGGAGTTTACAATTCTTCTAGGGATGCCATCACTCATTATCTGAACCTCCAAAATCGGGACCTTGTCGAGTCACCCTGCCACATTCTAGGCAGGTCATGATTAACTTCTTTGAAGATATCCTGACTCTGGAGTCAGTTCCTGGTGAAAGTGATTTTTTGCAACTCCGACAAATCTTTCGTTTAATTTGTGATGCCGGCCTTACTCCGTGCTTCTTTCCGATTGCGAGAATTTGTCTGGCTGCGCTATCAGCGATCTCAATACGTTCTCCAAGACTATCCTCAAGTGCATCGGAGAGATTTCTGATCGCAGCTTCTGCCTCTTTCTTTCTATCCGACTTCCGTCTCCTAGAACGCCTGCCCCTCTCAGCCATTGTTCACCTCATAGACTTCTTACTGCTTTTGCGACGGATTGGCTAACTTCCTGAATTGTGCCGGTGCCGTCAACCGTGGCAAGAATCCCCATATCGCCATACCAATCTCCGAGAGGTTTTGTCTGCTCATGATAGGCGGCCAGGCGCATTCTGACTGTATCCTCATTGTCGTCCTTTCTCTGAATTAGCCTACTGGCCATCTCTGGCGGAGGTGGTTTGAATGAAACATGATAGATCTCTCCTGTTTCAGGGTCCATCCTCCTTCCAACGATTCTATTGATTATGTCTTCATCGGGCACCTCAATGGATATCACGGCCGAAACCTCGGTAATCTCAGAGAGTGCTTCTGCTTGGGGGATTGTTCTTGGGAAGCCGTCAAAGAGTACGCCATTTGATGCGTCTGATTCACTCAATCTATCTTCAATCAGTCCGATAATTACCTGATCGGGAACAAGTTGCCCCGATTCCATATACTCCTTTGCTTCCAAGCCAAGTTCTGACCCTTGGGAAACCGCAGAACGTAGCATGTCACCAGTCGAAACCTGAGGTTTTCCCGTCATCTCGACGATTATTTCTGCCTGAGTGCCCTTGCCAGCCCCCGGTGGTCCGAATAACACAATTGAACCCGTCATGAGTGAGGGGCGTGGGATGGTACGGAAAAATGAACCGCTTTAGGGACCGTTCTGCTCCCACCAAAGATGCCCATATGCCACCCATTGATCCATTGTCCACCCATCTGGAAGTCCCGTAAGTGGTAGGGGAAGCGCGCCCTCGGGAACCTGGTGCGTGGGCAGAGTCGGTACTGTGGACTGTAAGGCATCTTGGATTTCCGTTTTTGAGACCTCTCCGGTTACCACGTCGCCTGAGGTTGATGTGTCCATTGCTGCTGCTCTCCTCTCTTCCTTTGACCCGGCTTGGAGAGCCGAGCCACGTGGAATCAATTCCTCCTCGGAACCAACGGGCTGGAACTCTTGTCGTGCCCTAATCCCGAAGGAAACCATACCTACTAGAACAGCGAAGAAGAGGATCGCAATTGTCCATGCAGGAAGACCCAATGCTTCGAAAATACCGGAGATTCCACCACTGTTGGATGACTTTTCCTTGCTGATATCGATAGTCAATGAAGACTGGGTGACCGTGACTTGTCCCTCCTCGGATGTTGAGTTTGCAAAAATTAGCAGTTGATTGAGACCGTCATCAGCAGATTTTCGTGGTTTGACGGTTACCGTGATTTCCGCGTGCTCTCCGGAACCTAGTTCTTCGATCACAGAGGGTTCGAATGTAATGGTCCACCCGTCCAAGTCGTCGAAATATAACCGTACACCGGAAGGAGAATTCCCCAAATTATGAACTTCCAGAGTGAACGTTGACTCTTCACCCTCGGGAACCCCCTGCAAGTTTTCAGAGTCAGACTGGACATCTATCCACACGGATGGCAGAACTGATACATCCATCTCTATGGTAATTGTTTCCTTTGCCATGCTTGGAGATGTTGACTCGATAATGATGGGGACCTTATCCGACAGAGCCCCAACTGGGGTTCCACTGGGGAGTTGAAGGCCGATAGTGATGACAGAGTCCCTATTCATGTCCATTGTGAATGTTTTTCCGGTCAAGAACCCACCAGACCATCCTTCTGGAAGGGTACCCATCGTGAGATCAATTAACAGAGGGACATTTCCTGAATTATGTAGGAAAATATCAGAGTTGCCATCTCGGCCTAGGGCGATGGAGAATCCTTCTTCGCTCTGCACATCTAGAGTTGTAATTTCTCTAACTTCCAGCACTGTGGCATTTGTTACGATTGTGTCGCCCAATGTAGTCTTGATCGTGATTGTGTTTCTATCGCCCTTCTCCGCTGCAAGGGGAACTATGGTGCGAATAATCACCCTCGATTCATCGCCGGGTTCTACTTCTAATTCGACGTCGGTTTCCTCTCCAGGGGGGGGTTCTTCATCGAAAAGGTATACTTGTATCGGCCAAGTATTGCTTGAGGACAGTGCGCGAACCTGAAAATCGAGAGGGATGTTCCCCCTATTCGAAATCGATAAGACCGTGGTCACGGTTTCTCCATTCAGTACCGCTCTGGATTCGGATATAGCTACTGGGCCGAAATTGGAGCCAGCAGAGTCTGAGATTTGAGTAGTGAACTCTGTGCTTTCTAGGACTTCAACTACGGCGGTCTCGGTTGTGAATAGAGTAGGATCGTTCACAGAGGTAGTCACGCATGTGACTTGGTTTGTATCGCCCGAAGACAAACCAGAAGAGGTGGGTGGAACTTTGACCCTAATTTGGACTGGTACGAATTGGAGTCGACTTAGGGGGCCGATCGTGATTTCAGAAGTTTGGCTACTTCCAACATGAATGATCCAACGGTCGGATGTCTCGCAAGAAATGCTGTATTCAGTTGGGCCGTTTCCAATATTCCTGACTGATAGGGTGAACAGGGCGAATGTGTTTGGTTCAGAACCCAGGCTCTCAGTCCCTGCAGGGACAGTAAATAGGCCCTCTACGCGATCAATTTCGACGGATAGGCGAATGGAATGAAGTATTGTTGGGGACATCTTGTCCCTTAGGGTGATTTCGGAAACGAAAAGTCCGGGAAGTGCGAATCTGCTTTCTATATCTGCATCTTCATCAGTTAGATTCAGTGAGATTACCACTCTGTCTCCCTCGTCTCCGAAAGGAGAGAGCACCCAAGGTCCTTCTTCACTTAGGGAACGAGACCACTCATCCTGTGGAGTGTTCATGATGCCAGACTCATCGATTATTTGTACGGCGGTAGTTGAGAGTTCGACTGTGATCTCGGAGGTTCCCTCATTCAATAGTTCTAGTTGGAATTCGGCCCAACTTACCAAGCTTGGATCGATATTCTGAGACTTGGCAGATTCTAATTCCTGGAAGTCTGAGGGATGGGATCCATCGACCATAAGGGGTGTGACTCTGACGCCTATCTCGGTTACATCCAATTCCAGATCAAACACATTGTTATTTGTTCCCGAGTTCTCATCATTCAATTCAACGACCTCAGAAAAGTGATCAAGAGTGAGTCTCACAATGTGAGTTCCTGTGGTTGGGAAAGAATGGTATATTGAAAATGTCTTAATCCCCCCTCCCACGAGCGATGGCATCGAATAGGTCCCAATCTCAGTCCCGTCAGAAATGTCCTGTATCGATATTGAGTAGGCTCCGGTGGATGCTGCAGCTTGATTAATCCAAGAAAGTTGCATGGAGATTGTGTCTCCCTTAAGCGGGCTGGTTTCAGAGGAGAAGATAGAATTTGGGATAATTGTTAGATCTGCCTCTTGGCGTTCTTCTGCATCCGCGGATAAGACCAACGAGAAGTCTTGAGCGAAACCACCCGCATGTCCGACCTGGATAGACCAGGTTCCTGACTGAGAAGATGGGAGTCTCACTCTCTCGAGGTTATTCAGTTGGTCACTAGGACCCGCCGTTTGACTAATTCCGTTTGCAAAGTGGTTCCCCTTGTACTCTTCTCCGGTTGGTGATATTACCACAAGATCGAGGTTGTTGACAAGTCGGCTTGCGTTCTGATCCGCAGAAGCAGAACCCTCCATATCGTTCCATGCCAGAGTAACATCAATCCCGCTATCCCCAGAAACCTCGAATGTGTAGATGAAACTATGGCCCGGCATTAGTTGCCTTTCTTGATCGTAGAATACGGATAGATTTTCTCCGTTACTTTTCGGGAAGAGGCTGTTGGAGATATTGAGTTGCCCCCATCCTTCACGAGGGTTCGGCACGTCCTGCTCGCCAATATCCTCTGCCCCGTTTACTAACAATGCTCTGATGAGGTCGGATTGGGGGTTCTCGATTCCAACTTCCGTCCTCAAGAATTCTCTTGCCATTGCAGATGCCCCGGCCACAACTGGGGTTGCCATCGAACTTCCATTCAGTGTCATGTACATAGGAGTGGAACCGTCGGAATGCATCGAATTAGAGCAGGCCCCCCCAGTGGCAAAGTCTGCTTCCTGGGCTCGTGCAGAACATATCATAACCCCGGGTGCAACCAAATCTGGCTTAATTCGACCATCTGAAGTCGGGCCCGAAGATGATTCGTTGAAGACCTGCCCTATGGGCTCAGAACCAAAGGCTCCCGTGGTTGAGGCCCCCACTGATAGTGCGTTTTTTGCAGTACTTGGAGAGGTAACTCCAGATAGGCCCATATCGCCGGCAGAAAAAATCACTAGGAACTCAGGATAGTCATTTGTAAACCAGTCAATGGAGCGAGAGTCAGAGGTATAGTCCCCAACTAGGCTTTCACTTCCCCAACTGTTTGTGTGAATGTTCGCATCGTTCATCATCGAGTGCTCGAACATTTCGTACAGTGAACCCCATCTTGCTAATATTCCGGAGCTGTCGACCTCTAATTGGTAAAAATTGAAAGTCGCTTGGGGAACGATGCCAGTAGAATTTGAGTCTCCAGAACCGTCTCCCAATAGTGTAGAGGTTACGTGAGTACCGTGGCCGCTGTTTGAATCGGCACCAGAATTGTCCGGCCCGAACAAATTGAATACAGGACTCCTGAGCCTTCCATCGAAGTCTCCATGGTCTGTATCGAGACCGGTGTCAGATATCCCGATTACTTCACCTGATCCAGTGAGGTTTGACCCAGATATTGTCCTCGCAAAATCGGCACCTGAAATAATGGTAGCATTAGAGTTCTGGATAGAAAGGACTGGTCCTGGATCGACTCTAGTGACTCTATGGTCTGATGCTAACGAAATTATCAACGAAGGTTTTGCAGATTTTATCTGGCAAAGGTGTGAGTCGCATTGGTAAGATTCGTACTGGATACCTTCGAAGGAGTTGATTAACTCATTTAGATCGGCGAGGTCCTCGGGCGAATTCGTTGGAGAGGGAGTGACATCTAGGTCAATTAGAGGGTCTTCGAACTGCATTAATGTAACTAATGAGTTTGAAATCTTCCACATTGATGGCATGGGGCCGGCCCAGCGAACCTGAGAAAGATTCTGAACGCGTGAAATTCCTTCATCTGTGTTCTCTTCCGAGAGGCTAATAATTACAGAATCATCTGGGATATGGTCAATAATCTCAATTCCAATGGATGTGAGATCATTCTCCAATCCAATCAAGTCTGAGCTAATAGATTGAACAATATGCAATCGGCTATCATATGGCCTTTGAAGGCCAATTATCTGCCACGGGCCCAAGGGCAGGTCTTCAACCAATGGATCGGAAATCCCGAAAGGGGTGTGAATCTTACCAGATGATTCGGATATTTGATAATCGCTGGAAATTGGGTTTTCAAACATGGCCCAGTTTTTATCGTTGGAAACATCTGAGGACTGAGAAAATGACTTTTCTTCCAATGGTGTTTCTAATGAAAACGAATGGGCGAAAGTCGAGAGTAAAAAGAGGGCAATGACTGAACAGACTGATTTTGTGGTAGTCATTCGTCATTCCGAGACTAGATTCTCTTTTGACTATTGACACTATGCGATTGAATATTGATACTATGTGGAATAGTATCGGCTGATTGATTCATCTGTCTTAGCAACGGACTTGCGCCAGTCATCCTCAACACCCATCAGTGCCCTGATGCAATCAACATTCTCTGGGATTACATCGCTCTCCTGATGGATTGCTTGGAAATAGTAGAGGCGGTCTCCGACAAGTTTTACCCCATCTTCCCAAACGAAAATTTCGTGCAAATCACCCCATTTCCTGCCTATGTCTCTAGCCATCTCCATCACTTCTGCAGTAGTTGGAATTCGATCCTCCGAACCATTCATGATGATTACCCGTGGGGTTTCGGTCCACATTTGAATTATCGAATCAGTGGTTAGCCCATGTCCCTCTGGGAGATCGGCGATAATGCTATGGACGTGCATTAACGTTGTTGGAACTGCTACAGCTAGACTGTTTATCTCAATCTCGGGTTTTACGGTCATCACATCTGGACCATGGTGGCTTGGCACTTTCAGTACGGGTTTGATAGCATTGATTGGTCCCTTTCCTGAGTCTCCTGGATCTGCTGCTCTCCTAATCATTGTACATTCGACCTTCAGTGAGCCACAGTGCTCGAAAAGAGGGACTAGGGTGCGAGACAGGCCTGTGGTATTGCAAGAAACCACTCTCGTCCCAATTGCATTCATATTCTCCGAGTGATTAGCAGATGAAGTGTAGGACAAGCCGGTTAATTCGTGCTTTTCTCCTCCTTGGAAAATGTACTTTATTCCTGCAGACTGATATTTCTCAAGATTCTGTGCACCTAATTTTCCCGGGGCGCAATCTACGACGACATCAGAAATTGCTAGCAAGTCAGAAAGGCCCCCCGAGCAAGCATAACCCTTCTGCGAGAACTGTTCAATCCGATCGTCATCATCAAATGTGCAATAGAGGGGGAATCCTTTCTTGACTGCGAGCTCGCATCCAAAACTTGGTCCTGTTTTCGTTACTCCTGTAACTTCCATATCTTCTTGGGCGTCAATCGCGTCTGCAACACGCTTCCCTATAGTGCCAAAACCGTTTATTGCCACCTTTATGGTTTCCATTTTCAAATCCCCATGTCTTTGCCTTTGGTCAATCGACGTCTGAAGGATGCCTATGAACATAGCGAATTCGGCAAGAGTCAATAATGAGTCGCCTCTTTCTGGATACTAGGGTAATGCAGGGGGCAATGGTTTGAGAGATATTGTCAGTAAGAGTTTGAAACTCAACAATGACTTGGACCGGTATGTCGAGCAGGCATTAGAACAGGATCGTCCAGTAAAGATTGGTTGGGGTCGAGCCGGTGATGAAAGGCCCAAGGATGGAGAGTTTGGAGTAATGACTCACTTGCCTGAGGGTGCAAGAGTACTCTGTCTTGGATCTCTCGGAGATTGTGTTGGAGCGGCGAATCGAGGTGGAACTTTGACCCTAAGAGGGGATGCTGGATCTATGCTTGGAGCGTTTCACCTTTCCGGAAAAACGGTTGTAGAGAAAGACGTTGGCAACAAGTCAGGATTTGGAATGACGGGAGGGGAGATTTCTATTCAAGGATCTGCGGGGGATGAATCCGGTTCCTCTATGTCTGGCGGTATTTTGCTAATTAGAGGGCATTCAGGTGATCGCCTAGGATCTGGGATGGCAGGCGGTTCAATCGTGGTAATGGGTTCGGTTGGTTCGGAGCCCGGGATAGGGATGACTGGAGGCAGGGTCATTATTTCTGGCAGTTGCCCACCGCCCCCAGATGGGGTGGAAATGAGATCGATAAAAAAGTCTGAAATTACTGAATTCTCGAAATTGCTAGAACCCATGGGTTTGTCTCTGAATGACGATGCTTTGGTTCTAGAGCCCGGAGCAGAAGTTTCGGCAAGTATTGAGGCGCCAGAATTCTTCATTTCTGAGGGTTTTGAAAATATTTCACTATACCCAAATAATGACTCTTTATCGGATAATGCGCCTCTGGATCATTACACACTTCTCGTTCAAGATGGAGACGATTCGGAAGGTGCACTATTGAAAATCCCCTGGATTATGACTTGTGAGACGACAATCGGTTCTGAAAAATGGAAGGGCGTAGATGCACCTGCGATTGTGAGGACAAAATCAAGAAGTAACGATCTGCTATTAGTTGGAAAGGATGAGTTCTCCAGTGCAATCGATTACACCAGGAATTGTTCGGGCATTGTTTTCGATATCACAGACTTTCCGGGACTGAATGACGCAGAAATAGAAGCGATGTTGATATCGCTTCGAAGTAGGATGTCTGGAGACTCGATAATATTACTAAGGGGCAGAATTGACAGAATAGAGCGTCTTTTCAGACTTGTAATGGACTTGGAGTTGGATGGGGCAGTAGTGAACTGTGCAACGAGAAGTGGTTCTCGTCTAGCCTCTTCACTTCCAAAAATAGGTTTGGCTGCGAAGGCAATTGGGATTGGGGAAATGGGGAAATTTGTGATGATTGAGGTTTTGCACGAGCCTGATCCTAAGGACCTGATAATTGCCGTGGCATCAGGATGTGCTGCATTGGTCTCCCCCTGCCCCGAAAGTGACTTGAGTTCGAAGATTGACGAGTTATCCATGGGAATTCGTGGTTGGATGCGAGAAATAGGAGTGGATAGGATCGAGAGGATAGGGAGGAGGAATCTTCGAGCAAACGATTTTGATACCGCTGCAATATCTGGTCTGAGGTTGGTTGGATATGATCGCCCCCTGAAGATGTGGCTAGATCTGAGGTGAGAAAATTCCTACTCTCGATTTCAAACACTCAATCCTCAGTTACATACAGAATATTCACGGAGATAGGCATGTAGCCGAGGAGTGGTCCGAATGGTTGCCGGAATTGGGTTGCCCGGTAGATAGCAATAGCGAGGAATCCATAGAGGTCGAAGTTTTTCCAGATCGGCCTGATCTTCTCAGCCATGAGACTATTGCAAGGGCTTCCCGTGCATTTCTTTCAACATCAGAAGTAGGAGTTGGTTTACCAGTATCTCAGGGTGAAATCAAGCTTTCAGTCGCCTCCGAATTGGAAGATGTCAGGCCGATAGTAATGGGTGCAGTGGTTAGGGGGGTCGACACCGGATCTAATCCGGAAGAAAGGGAAGATTTCATTCAAACTCTGATGGATCATCAAGAAAAGTTACACATGACATTAGGGAGAAGAAGGAAATTCGCATCTATAGGTGTCCACGACCTAAGCTCTCTGAAACCCCCATTCAGGGCGACTACAGTACCGTCAAATTTCTCTTTCATTCCACTCGCCTGCTCAGAAGAGATGACGATAGAACAGATTCTGGAAGAACATCCGAAAGGGGCCGAGTATTCCCACCTAATGGAAAGGATGGAACGTTTTCCGGTTATTCTGGATTCTGAAGATAAGGTCCTCTCGTTTCCACCAATAATCAATGGAAGCCATACAACCGTTAACTCGAGTACTGAAGATTTCTTCATCGATGTTACTGGATGGGATGTTAGGGCCTGTGAATCCTGTCTACTACTTGTTTGCCTATCAATGTCAGAAAGAGGGGGCATCGTTGAGAGCATCGAATTATCTGGTTCGAATGTCGAAGGTGTCCGAGTGCCCAATGGGGATGCTCGAAATCATCGAGTTCCAGAGAGTCTGATTAGGAAAATTCTCGGCTTAGAGTTGGGTTCAGACGAGTTATCGCGTGCAATCTCTAAGATGGGTGGGAAACTGGAAAGGAGTCAGACTGTGACTGACGGGCCCAATGAGCGTGGTAGGTGGGCGGACTGTGTTGTGGGGGAAATTGAACACATTATTTCGATGCCTCGTTGGAGGAGTGACATTATGCATCCGGTTGATGTTGTAGAGGACATTGCGATAGGATTTGGTTTCGAAAACCTACCAGAAATATTGTCGAAGACGCATCTAGATGCGATTCCACTTGTGTCTTCGAATCTGGATAGGAGATTTGGAGAAAGTATGAGGGCATGCGGACTTCAGGAAGTACAAAGTCTGACTCTTTCAAATGAGAGGGACCAATTCGAAATCGTGAGATGGCCACAAGAACAGGGGATGGCTCTGATTTCCAATCCAATTACATCTGATCACACAGTTCTAAGGCAATACATTCTGCCTTCTCTGCTAAGATTACTGGCTGCTAATCGGCATCACGAATTGCCCCAAAGAGTGTATGAATTGGGGACCGTAGTGAAGGGTTTCAGAAATTGCCAGAGGGGTGCTTGGACTTGTGCTGAGGTTGGTAGTGGATTCACTGCCTCTAAGGGCATTGCTCAGGCACTTCTGAGAGATCTAGGTGCTGGGGATGAGGATGTAGATTTCACCCCTACCGAACCTGGCCACGGTCCGTGGATAACTGGTAGAGGCAGCCATATTCTGGTCAAAGGAAAGAGGATAGGGGAATTCGGAGAAATTGCCCCCGAAGTGAGCGGTGGATTCGGAATAAAATCCCCAATTCAGGCGGGAGAAATTGACCTGGAAGAAGTTGGGTCCCTGATTCCTGATCCTGTTTCCTAGTCATCCTTGTCCTTCGACAAAAGCTTCATTGCATCCAAGAACTTCTTTGACTCCAGATGGCTTTTATCGTCATTCTTACTTTCTTTTTTTCCCGATTTTTTCTCATACTCTACTACATTCTTCATGTAATTTGTACGTGAAATAGCCGGTTTCGCCTTTTTCTTCTTCTTGAATGGCCATATCGGTCCCATGTCCTTCGAGCGACGGATGTACGAATGATACTTTCCCCTTTTCAAGTCAAAAAGTAGTAGTTTTCATGACTATTGGTGTCGGTGGACGGTAATATGGGAGTTCACCATATAGGCGTTGACGAGGCAGGCAGAGGCCCTTCCATTGGACCCTTGGTTGTCTGTGCACTTTCTATCCCAATGGAGGACAGGTTTATTCTGACAGATTTAGGGGTGGATGATTCAAAGAATCTAACCAAGACGAAGAGAGAGTCAATTCACTCTGAAATCATTGCCATTTCTGAATCTAAAGGTTGGGAGATCGGTTTGATACACTGCGATGCAGTGAGCATTGATTTGTGGATGGAATCGGGAACTCTGAATTCTCTGGAGGTGAAGGCCTTTGCCGATGCAATTTCAAAGGTGACTGCGGGTACGTTAGAGTTCAGCCTTTTTCTAGATGCTTGTGACGTAGATGCGGAACGTTTTGGCGAGAATGTATCTTCAACATTGGGAGGGGTGGGGGATGATTGCAGAATCTTTTCCAGGCATAGGATGGATTCCGAGGACGTGGTGACTGGCGCGGCCAGCATTATCGCCAAAGTGAACAGGGATTTAGCGATGGAGAAGTTGTCCAAAAAATTGGGAATTGACCTAGGCTCGGGATATCCATCAGACCCAAAGTCAAAGATTGCAGTTGAGAAACTTTGCAGGGAAGATTACCCCCATGAATGCCTTAGGAGAAAGTGGAAAAATGTCGAGAGGGCTTGGGTGGCGCACCATCGAAAGCCGATTCCATCAAGGACGATTGGGGCCACTAGTGTGGTTCAATCTGCTCTTGACGAATGGAATTAGCAAGAACGGTGAAATGCAACCATTGGCTGGTTTGTTCGAGAAACATGGGAGATGCCGACGGTTTCGATCCCGAGGACATACAAACCGTGAGGAAATATGCTTTACAGAACGCTATAGAATATGATGGAAAGGGGAAGGCAGGAAGTGTCCTAGGAAGAGTTCTGGCAGAAAGGTCCGACCTTCGCCCTCAAGCAAAGAGGCTGATGAATCTGATTGATTTCGAAGTAGAACAAGCTAATTCATTGGCAAATAGGGAGGGATTAGAAGTGGTTCGAACAGAGCTTGAGGGTATTGACCCAGAGGCATTGAAGAGAGAGAGGCACAAGAAGAAAGAGGGTTTGCGTGAACTTCCAGGCGATACATCAAATGTTGTACTTAGATTTGCACCAAACCCAAACGGCCCATTGTCAATTGGTCATTCAAGAGGAGTCGTGATTAATTCCAGTTATGCAGAAAAATACGATGGTAAAATAGTACTCAGGTTCGATGACACGGATACCAGGGTCAAACCTCCTTTGACAGAAGCATACAGATGGATTGAGGAAGACTTCGAGTGGTTGTCTGGAAGATCTGCTGATGTTGTCATCAAGGCTAGTGAACGAATGCCCATTTACCTCAAACAAGCAAAGAAGATGATTTCTGGGGGTCATGGATATGTTTGTCGGTGCGGGGCTGAAGAGTTTCGTGGATTTCGAGAAGGAAAAACTGACTGCCCGTGCAGAGGGAAAGAGATTTCGGAGAGTCTAGAAGAATGGGATTCTATGAATTCTGGTGGAATTATGGAAGGGGGAGCAGTAGTACGTGTAAAGACTAGCATGAGCCTGCCTAATCCTGCACTTAGAGACTGGCCAGCACTTAGGATTCAGCACGCACCTCACCCAGTAGTTGGGGACAAATACAAGGTTTGGCCCCTATTGGATTTCCAGAGTGCGGTGGAAGACCACGAACAAGGAGTTACGCACATCATTAGGGGCAAGGATCTGATGGACAGTACAAGGAAGCAGACATTGTTGTACCAACACTTCGGATGGACATATCCCGAGACTCTTTACTGGGGGAGAGTGAAGGTTCACGAGTTTGGTGGATTCTCCACATCAGGAATGTCATCTGCTATCAAAACTGGAGAATATGATGGATGGGATGATGCGCGTCTACCTACTCTAATGGCTCTACGGCGGAGGGGTTTTGAGCCTCAATCTCTAATTTCTCTTTGGAATGAAATTGGTCTAACTCAGAAGGACATCTCAATTTCAATGCAAACTTTAGAGGCATTAAATTCGAAGAATATTGACAGGCATTGTGAAAGGAGGTTTTTCGTTTCAGACCCCAAGCGAATTGAAATTCAAAGTGAAGATTCCCCCTCCAAAGCGAAGATTGCTAGGCATCCGGACGGAGCAATACCCGGGATGAGGATCTGGGATGTTGAGGATTTTATTTTCATTCAGGAGGAAGATTGCAAACAAGGAAAGTTGCGTCTGAAAGACTTCGCTGATATTGAAATTACTGGTTCTAATGCAGAGATTGAAGGGGAAGAAAGGAGTGATGGTCGACCAATCATCCACTGGCTTCCTGAGAAGATTACCAGAGAAGCAAAGATGTTTGTCGCAGAAGGAGGGGAGATTAGGGAATTAGAGGGCGTGATTGAAGATTTTGAATTGAGGGTTGGAGAAGTCTACCAGTTTGAGAGAGTCGGGTTCGCCAGACTTGATAGGATTAACAACGGAGTAGTAGAATTGGTCTGGCTACATGGCTAGTCGTGATTTTGATTATTGTCGGCAAGAACGTAATTATCACTCATTAATTGCGTCGCATTGAAGGGTGCGATATGAATCAGAGTGGCGTGGGCCGTTCCCGAGCAAGGCAAGTAGCAATATTTTCATCGATGCTAGTAATGGTAATTTTCTCACCAATTAATGCCCAAGCTACAGAGAGCAATGACTGCTGTGAGTCTCCTGATGAGTTCGATCTATTCCTAATCGGGGACCCGGACAGCGGACAACTGACCCCTTTCGAATCTGACTTAGAGGAAAGGAAATCCGTCGAAGTAACCTCGTCCTTTCTTGGAGAGGTAGAAATTGGCTCATGGATGATTGAATGGGGGGAGGCGGGAAGTTACTCTTCCGGAACCTGGACCTTCTCAATTCCGTACGAAGTTTCAGACTCTGCTGGAGTATCGGCCAATGCGACCGTGGTGGTCAAGGTCGGTGGCAATACCTACGAAAGTTCCTCTCAACTGCCTGCGGTCTATCTAACTGAATCTGGAGAGCTGCAAGTGGATATAGAAGTGCAAGACGGTGAAGTTTCGAAAAACGAGAAGATAGAGGTGATTTTTTCTGTCAGGAGTTTGATTTTTTCCAATCCTGGAAGTGAGTCTGGAATAGTGTTCCACTGGGGAGAAGAAGAGGTTGATGCTGCAATATCAATTTCATTCCCACTAGTTAACGTGGTTATTAGGGAAGCTAGTGTCAAGGGAAACCTAGTATTCTTTCCAGTAAGGTTGACTTCGGGATTCGGTGACAAGATTTGGACTGGTTCCACAGGTAGTTTAATGGTCCAGAATGTCGAGATTTCTGAAAGTCCGATAGTTAATTCGAATGAAGACTGGGTGGACGTGACATTTGTCTGGGAACCAAGCAGTTCCAGTGGGGGGACAGTCAGAACTGACTTCCAGATTTCACTTCAGGATTCACTTGTCATCACAGCAGATAAGATTCACGAGATCACGCTTGGCCAAGACACTGGAGACAACAGCTGGTATCCTGAAGAGGAACCCCCTCGGACTGGCGGTTCTGACCTAATGGTTGAAGTAAACTGCAAATATGATGGTAATTCCATAGAGAGGAAGACGACGATTACCCTTGATGGTGCCATGTCTCAGTGGATGAGGTGGGGCCTTGACAACATTGGAAATAAGAGCCTAGGATCGAATAGTTGGTGGAGGAGCCTGAATACATTTTCAGATACCGTAAGCCCATCAGAGAAGTCAAATGCCAGAGTAGACAACACAGAGCTAGCTGCACTGGAAAGTCACCTCAAGGGTTCAAAGTCGGATCTGAAGTCATTTCTCTCTGTCGGACTAATGATTAATTCTGAGTCTGTCTTCGGAGTTGATCCTGTAGAATTTGGGCCTTTGGTGGTGAGCATAGATCTAGGGCCATCTAGGTCCTTCAACTCCGATGAGATTTCGATATATGTTGAGTCTAGTTACAAGGTTGAGAGAGACTCGAGGCAGACTCTAATTGAGGATTTTATCAGACCCGGTGGATATGATTTCTGGGAAGAAGTTGACCTTTCATTCGAGATTCGGACAGGGATGCTATCGGGGTTCGATGGGGTTAATTTGGATAATGGGGACGTTGATTACACGCATAGAAGATGGATTGTAATGGAGATCCTCACTATGGAGGAAAAAGACATAAGTTCCGATACTGATTTTAGACTTGATTTTGAAGCGAAAAATGCACTTCTATTCAGCCCCCTAATTTCAGCTATGATCTCTGTGTTCGCTCTATGCTTGGCTTTAGGAATAGGGATGGCCTTGACGAAAAGGAGGACAAGGGTACCGAGCATGATCATGATAGGAGTATTGGGGATTCTTTCTCTGTCGATATATTGGTTTGGACTGCCTATGCCAATTGTTCTTGGAGTAGTTGGTTCAAGCGTGTTACTGGTTTTCCCTGCTGCTATTGTTTCACCAGTGATTGATGATAGCGAAGTTCAGAGAAATTCGAAGAAGGGTGGAAGAGTGAGGTGTCCGTCTTGTGGGAAGAGGAATCCCGTGGAGTCGGATATAAGACCACTAAGAATTGAATGCATCGGATGCAGTAGTGTTCTCAGGATAGAATAGTCATATTTGCCCTGTTGAAACAAGAGAGTCTGCAACAATAGATGCTGCTTTGATGGGTGTATTGTTTTCCCAATTGGTTAGAGCCAAACTGATTTGAGATGCCAGATCGGTTTCCCAACCAGAACCGAGAACACAGTGCCAAAGCAATTCCTCGGTTCGTGATGTTGAAGGCAATCTGGAATGTAGAACTGGCCTAACCAGTCTTTCCATTATCTTTTCACGTTTTTCTAACTCTGAATTACCCCATTCCGTGGTGGCTTCCTCTATCTCACTGTGTTCTAGCCAGGGGTAGTTATTGAAATGTAGATTTGGAACTTCTGTCACTGGAATTACTCGAATTGATCCCTCTGCTGAAAGATGATCCCGCAGAGAGGAGTAAACTGGGTCATATGTTGTGTCCAGAGCTTCATTGATCCAATTTCCAGACAACATCCATGGGCGCATCCTCCTAAGTCGAAGGCTCTGGTGATTTAGCTCCATAGCAAGAACGTGGGCCTGGGCAACTGCACTAAGTGGCCCCTTACGAAAATCCCCAAACCTACCCCTTAGTCCGTCGACAATGGTTGTAGAAAGGGACAGTCCAGAGAGTTCATTTTTTGTCGAAGCAGAATCGTCATTAATTTGGATAAAGGGGGAATAATCTGGGTTCGATTTTGAAAATCTACGCTTATATGGGATTCTCGCATCTAGCAAGGCAGCTTCAATAGGAGCCAGAGAGAGGGAGCCTTCCAAATTTGGTTTTGAAACCAGTAGAATTGGCTTACGGCTCCTGATTACTTCATTAGCGAAAAATTGGATTGAATCCCGAACTGGAGAGAAAATATCCTTCTCGATTAGTGACTCCACCCTCCTTCGATGGGAGACGAGTTCAAATCACTACTGTTTATTCGACCATCAGTCGTAGTTGGTCTCTCTTGTAAGTCCATTCCGAGTCAATCTGATTGTTTTCTCTGTAATACCTCGAAAGTCTCCTGATCTTTGACTCACATAGTTCCAGTTGTCTCCTGTTGTGGATGTCCTTGGAATTCTGAGAGAGGTGGTCGATCAGTCGCAGAGCTCGGCGCATTAGGCTCATTAGATCCTCTGGGAGGCCAGAAGATTTCCCTAGCCTATTCAATGTCTGAGATATTCTCTCTCCGGTGACTAGTCTAACGTCTGGAACTCCGTGCTTGTCCCTTAGCATAGTGCCAATTGAAGCATTAGTATGACCTTCCTCGGATAGTTGAACAATTAACTCCTCTATCTCTTTCTTGTCTGAATTTGACCACTCGGGAGGAGTCTTTGAATGAGGTTTGCTAGACCCACTGGTCCCCTTACCTTTACTGTGCATCCTTGACAAATGTATACCTCGGGCAGCCGGGCGACCTGCTCTCCCTCTTTAACCGCTACGCCATATCAATCGATTCTGAGCAATCAGAGTCGGTGTCTCGATTTTGCCAGTTTGCCGGGACCTAGTGGCCATTCCCACCCTGGGGCAACTGATCTGGCAGAGCCTAGGAGTTTCCCTTCCTGTATCACCAGAATCTCGTCGCCAACTAAGATTGAGCGGTCATGGTGCGCAATCATGCTTGGAAATATATCCCCAACCCAGTCTAATCCAGGATGGATTTCCACCGACTTGAGGAGTTTTAGTCTCCTCATGGTTTCGAGGCTTGATTTGGAAAGTAAGAATCTCCCCCTCCGAGGATCCCATTTTGCCATTTGCACGCCATCCTTTGTGATTGTGAAAATTGGGGGCCTCCCTCTAATTTCGCAGTTATCAAGCCATTCGTCCGAGCCAAATTGGAATCTAGAAATTGATTTCATCTTCTCTTGCCTAACACTGAAATCGATTTCTCCGCCATCTTCCGAGAATGAGGAGGAGATTGCATGCTGTAACCTTTCCAGGGATTCGCTAGAACCCGCTCTTCCACCCATTGTAGTATCAATTACAAGACGATCTGTGAGGAGTAAATCGATTCCGGAATGGTTCACAATTGTTGAGTAACCCACTCTTTCTACAAGTCTGTTAAGCATACTCCTAATTATCGACAATTCATCGTTGTCCCAATCTCCTGTAACTGGAATGTCATAGTGTGCAGCAGGCCACAAGTCTTCCAAATCTCTCGGAACTAATCCCAGAGGAGACGTCACCATTACCTCATGGGCACGTGAATTTCCAATTGCACGTCGGAATCTAGAATGGCTTTGGGAGAGTCTGTACGGCTTCTTTGCAGAGCAGGGAAGTAGAACGAGAACATCACATTGACTGGAAGGTGGTTCATAATTCTCGGAAATAGCTTCTCTCCAATTCCTAATGGCAACATCACTCCTACTCTCGAAGGAGTGGCAGCGGAGTTTTTTTCCGAAATCTACAGAACTTCTGGACAATCCAATTTGCTTAGAAATCTCAAATGAGAGTTGATCATGTCTCCTAAGATGTTCGACAGATCGAGGGCTCGAAGTACTCTGTCTCTCGGCCAGCTCCCTAAGTGTGCCATCTCTAATTGCGGACCTAGTGGCTGAAATTGCTCGAATCCACATCTCCTTTTGGGACTCCATTGACGAATCCTCATTTGTTGATTGTTCAGGAAGCCTAGGTCCAGTTTCAGAAAGAAGTACGCCTAGAGAAGATGATTGTCTGGAACGAGCCAAGTCAAAAATGTCCACCCCCATCCATGAGAGAAGAGCACAATTATCCGGACCGCCGATTCCTGGGGTCCAAATAAGTGAAGACTGGAAATTTGTCCTAATAGTCAATAAGGCCTGTTCTAACAAACCAGGACTGTTTGACAGTTGAGGTGAATCTGTCAATACTATTACTGATGGTTGTAGACCAATAGTGAGTAGAGACTGATCGTGATGTAATGAGTTCCAGGTTACCGGAACTAACTCTGCCCCCGTACCAAATTCGCCTGAATCCGACTCCAGGAGACTCGGTGGGAGGACTAAACCCTGAGAAGATTCCCACGTGTCTAGAGAATCAAATGGGAAACAGAGATTGGCACGAGTTGATACCTTCATTGATGAAGGAATAGTAGAATTATCCATCGAAGAAGAAAATGGGGCGATTGAAACTGGGAAATCTGGATCGTCGTCGCCAATAATTAATCCCGGCGCAAATGAAGAAGGATCATTCCGATCCCCAAGGGAAAATAGTCTGGAGAACCTATCTCTGGAAATCACGCTCCTTCCTATTGGCCGCTCACTCATTGGCTGCCCATGGAAGCATTTCGCTTGAAGGATTCTAAGACCTAGTTGTCCTCCCGAGCATGATGCGTGGGGCCAGCCTGGTAATTACTACGTTAATTGTCACCTCGATTTTCACATTTTCTTGTGCGGGGGAAGAGCAGCAGGATTCGATAATAGAGGAGTCAGGGGATGCTCCAGGAAAGTTATGGGAGGCCAGCGAAATAGGCGAAGAATGGCAAATAATCTCGCCGAATAATTCCACGACCATCGGAACATTATCAGTGAATGACTCTGTCGATGTATTTGCCCTGGAAATATCGTCAACAAATTGGACGATGGTTGGGTTTTGGGTTTCTAATAACGAATCAGTTAGAATTAGTGTACAGAGACTGAATCAAAGTACTTGGGCGATTGTCGAGTTTGCGGATGGCGATGTGGGGGAATTGGGGCTTGATCCTGGAATGCATGCAATCAGACTAGAGAGGAATGGTGGCTTCGGGGAGGAGGTTGCATATCGATTCACTTTGGAAAATAGGGGTTCTTTCGAAGGCGAAGGGGAATTTGTCAATTTAGCATGGATGTTTACTCCATTCTATGTGGCTGCTGGTCTGTTCCTAATACTCCCATTAGTAATCGTTTTATGGTGGAATAGGGGTGAGTTGATTTCGTCTAAAAAGGATGAGGAATTAGTAGAAAAAGAGAAGCACATCTTGTATGCCCTTAGAGATAGGTTCTCGATCAACGATCTAGCAAAGGGTCGGGAAGAAATTTCTGCAGCTCTATCCATACTCGGAGAGAGTTCATGGAATTCGGCTTCGGAGGAATTGGGTAAACCTGAGATCAGGTATTTTACTGAAAATATCGACATATGTGTTTGGAGATTCGAGGATTCTAGTAATTCACTTCTAATTGGAGTCAGGACAGAATCATTTAGTTGGGAAATGGCTGCCATCAGAATTTTCTCGCCGCTAGGTGAGGTCACTTCAATACAGAGCGTTGTTCCAAAAATGATTTTTCGGAATGACGAGGTTTTCTTGGGCGATCTTGAAGAGGGTTCGACGACATTCGTTCAAATAGAAACTCTGGGAAATCCGCCCTTGGTCAATATGCAAATTTCAGGTCTAGTGGATGGAAAACCGATAGCAGCGGTTCCAACGAATCCGATAGAAATGGGAGAAGAGTGAGCTTTCAACGTGCTCTTCTCGTTCTGGCTTCGTCCCTGATCCTCTCCTCGACAGGAGGAATAGAATCCTCTAATTCGACTCTTATTTCGTTGATTTTCTTCTTCAGCTTTCGAGAAGGCTTAGTCGGAGATAGAAGTCTTAGTACGACGGTTACCGACCCCCTCCTAGATCCGTGATTATTGTGTGGCAGTCCCCTACCGGGAATCGAAATTGTTTCCCCCGGATTAGAACCGGGGGGCACTGTAATCCTTAGGCCATCAGAATCAATATGCGGAATCTCGATAGTAGTTCCGAGAGTCAAGTCGGCGAAGTTCAGAGGCAGGGCCATGAGCAGGTCTGGCCCATCCCTTTCAAACCATGGATGGGAGTCAACATCAATTTCTATGTACAGGTCTCCGGGACTGCCATTGAGGGATGTTGAAGCCTCGCCTTGTCCACGCATCCTAAGACGGTTGCCAGAAGCTATCCCAGGCATAACCGAGAACTTCACACGA
>Ga0208764_10000658_pt1 | contig 22280 bp, 8 predicted proteins | sample ETNtaG_18_FD_185762 | JGI IMG/M metagenome (GOLD analysis project Ga0208764, IMG submission 185762) | Marine microbial and viral communities from oxygen minimum zone, Eastern Pacific Ocean - ETNP201302SV91 (SPAdes) (version 2) | ecosystem: Environmental > Aquatic > Marine > Oceanic ... | reverse complement strand
TTTATCAATCTTCATATCGCTTTCATCCAATAGATCTGGAATAGATCTTGTTAAGTGACAACCATCAGCAAGTAATTTCCAAATAGGTTCTAATTTACGTTGAAACTTCACTACATTTTCATCTGGCGCATTCCCATGTTCCAAGAATAGAAACTTTCCTCCTGGTTTTAACAGTCTTTTTACCTCCTTCAATACTTGTTGTGGATTGGATACAGTACAAAGAGTATAAGTACATACGATAGTATCAATGGATTGATCTTGCAATGGAATTTTCGCTGCATCTGTAGAAATAAACTCTACCTTTACTGGAGATTCACTGATCCTTTCTTTTGCTAACGAATGCATTGCTGCGGAAGGATCCACTCCAATAATTTTCGTTACAAGATCTGTATCATACAAAGGAATATTAAGTCCAGATCCAATACCTATCTCAAGCACATTTCCTTCAGCGAAAGGAATGATTTTGGTCCTTTGAATCAAAAATGGTTTTGCACCGCAAGCAAAAGAGATAATTCGAGGTTGTATAAATCTAGACCACATCATAATTATAGTAATCAGTTTTAATAAATAAGCGCTGTTTGATCTTTATTTTAATAAGATCATCCTTCTGGTCTGATTAAATGAATTTGCATTTAAGTGGTAGAGATATACTCCTGAACTGACTCTATTTCCATATGTATCATTACCGTCCCACTGAATTATATACGATCCATTGTTTTGTTCCCTATTAACAAGTGTTTTTATTTCTCGACCAAGTGTATTGTAAATGGAAACTTTCACCTGACTATGTTTAGGCAAATCATATACAAAACTAGTAATAGGATTAAATGGATTGGGATAGTTCGGATATAAATAATATTTATTGGGAATCATTGCACTATTATTTGTAGATAAGCCTTCAATATTTGAGTATCCTGGAGAAGGACTCATTTCTATCCATTGTGAAGAACCATCTGGAAAACGTCCAAATGAAATATCTTCTAATTGTTCACCAAAAGCTAATGTATCTATTACCGTCACTCCATCCGGGTTAGTTAAAGCAATAAACTCACCATTACCAGAAAGCTTGAAGTTTGTATGCAATACACCCTGCGATTCATCATTATCACACCAGATTAGTAAATAGTCATTCGGTGCAACGAGAATATCATTATCGGAAAATTTCCATTTGGTTAGATTATCTAGATCATCAGATAAGTAATGATTATGTAAATTAATGGTATCCGAACTATTATTATATAATTCCAACCAATCATCATTTTCAGAAAATTCATCTACATTAACTGTATTATTTTTTGCCAGAAATTCATTAATAAATATATTCTCAGTTGTTGTTGATGAAGCAATACGAATCATCCATTCGCCAATTTGTGGAGATACTCCTGTAACTTCTTCTGTATTTGTAGATAAAAACCGTATACCAATATTACCTGCATTTAAAATAGGTGGTATCGTTATCACCCAATGATCTTCTAATTCTTCCGGTAAAGATGCATTGAATACTGGCTCATAATCCATGGAATAACTATTGTAGGCTCCATTAGTAAAATTATGAACAATAAGATTTATATTTTGAATATCTGGATAGCCATATGCTGCAGCATGAATCGTTATGGAATCTCCTGCTAAAGGAATTTTAGGTTCTATCCAATATTTATATACTAATGGATTCCCATCGCTAAATTCAATTTGATCTTCCAATGAGGATACTCGATTAATAATAAATTCTTTTAAACCCGTTTTTATATGTTGATTCGTATAATTACTTGCTGAAAATGAATTTGTAAAATCATTATATGTAAACCCATAATCTAAGGTTCTATATGTATCATAATAAGCAGATGAGTCAATCATTTCCTTGGTATTATCTATCCAGTCTCCCCACTCGTCTATATTAAAGACATGATCAATATAAAATTGAAGATATCGAGAGAAAAGATTTCTATAGTGTTCATTATCAAAAATGATATCGGCTAACGGACGCTCTGTATCTGCAATTAGATAATAACTATACGGATCTACAATATCCCAGTCTACTGAAAACCAATCAACGCCAAACGTATTATCATAGTCATAAGGGATTAATAGAAAACGATCAATATTTGGTTGGTGATATAAATAGAAATTATTTTGAAGAGAGCGGTAATCATCCCATCCACCCGTTAAAATATTAATCGCTAGGTATTTTATAAACTCAGAAACATCTAATACATGCTCAAGGGAATCCGGATCATTATTTATAATATGTATTAATCTAGCTAGTTGTGTGAAATCATATTCTTCATCGTTTGTTTTTAAATCATATGGACGATAATCATCTACCCAAGGATGATAATCATTAGGATCAGATCCTCTATATCCTAGATTCGCCGGCCATAAGCATTTCCATAGATTTCCGGTATCATCTGAAAAGTTTTTACTTAAAAAAGAATCATCGATATGTTCGACCGAAATATATAAACCATAATAATTATCATTAATATATACCTCAATATGATTGGCTCTCGGAGCCACCATTTCTATTGATTCAAAAATATCCCAACTTAATTTGCTTCGAATAATGGATACATCATTATGCTCCCCATTCAAATTTATTTTTTCCACGCTATAAAAATCACGACCTGATACAAAGTGGTTAAAATCGAGCTTAAATGATTTTTTTTGGGATGCACGAGAAGTATTACCTCGCAATCGGAAACCTACTTGTTCTAAAGTATCATTTATGTATTCATTCTGGTAATACATATATGCCATATGCAATGAATCACTTTCCACATTATCATAATCATACATCCATTCTAGGGCAAGAGAGTCAACATATATATCAACTCTAGCAACAGATGAATCATCATACACCATCCAGCTATCATCAGCTATGATTAGGGAAGAAAAGAAAATTAATCCGAATAAAGGCATATTCTATGTATCAAAAGAAAGACTACTTCACCAATAACATTTTGATTGATCTATTCATTGATTCTGATGATAGCCTTGCAATATATATACCACTTGGAAAAGTAGAAGCATTCCACTGATATGTGTTTATTCCTGTAATAAAGTTTTGGTCCATCAATGTATCTACTAATTTTCCATTTATATCAAATATGTGCAAGCTTGTTTGTATATCTCCATTACTAGAAATTTGAATTAATGTCGATGGATTAAATGGATTAGGATAATTTTGCTTTATTTCTATCGTATTGGGTAAAAATTCACTTTCTGTATGAGTAGGTAAAAGGTCTTCCTCTGGTGGATCCATATAAAAGTTAGAATAAATATGAAATTGCCCCGGATTTAGATCAATAGGGTCATTCAAATCAGCAACATAGATACTGTCCCCTGAAAAATAATCATACCATATACCCGTATGAAAAAAGTCAGGATCCATTGATTGATTTACTACATTAAAATTTCCAATAATCACCGCTTTTTCATCATTATAACTTAATCGAATTCTCTTCTTTCCCGTTGAACTACCAACGTACAATTCTACTAGCGTATTTGCGCTATTAAATATTTCATATTGTTGACGCATACGAATCAATGTTTGAAATGTTTTGTATAATCTTCTGCGCTCCATGTCATCAAAATAATCCCATAATATTGGCTTTTCGCATAAACGGCAAGGATCATCAATGCTAATATCATATCCCAATTCACCAAACTGCCATATCATTTTTGGTCCAGGAATCGTAAAGAAAAATGCTCCAATAGCTTTTACTCTATTAATAGCTGTATGTATTTCTTTTATATTATAATCCCCTGTATTATTTCCCCAAGTAAGATTTTTATACATTAGGCGTTCTTCATCATGGCTTTCAAAATAGGTTACAAGATGTGGTTTATCCCATCCACGAGAACCATAATAACCCCATGAAAAATCTGATTTACCGTTGGTGTGGTAGCCCATGGAAGCTTCTGCGTAGTTATACTGGGAATTACCCCAAAGAAGCATGCCATAATTAGCTAAAGCTGTTTCTTCTGAATTTTCGGCAAAATGCTCCAGAATTATATAGGATGTAGAATCTATATCCCAAATCTGATCAGCCATTCGTTTTAACAACTGTATTCTTTCTGCATCAAATTGACTACCCCATGGATCATTGGATCCTTTTGGATTGTTTCCAAACCCTTTAGTGAAATCAAATCGGAAACCATCAATATGATATTCCTCTATCCAATAACTATTTATTCTATCTACTAATTGCTTTGTATGGATGCTTTCATGATTAAAATCATTTCCCCATTGCGCATCGGGATTAGAAAAGTTTGATTCCATATTAAACCACGGGTTTTCATCCGTTGGTGACCCCCATTCACCATAATTATATAAACGCACAAACGGAGACTGGCTGTAACTATGATTTAATACAATATCCATAATTACTGCTATTCCTCTACGATGACATTCATCAATGAACGATTTGAGCATTCTCTTCGAACCATAATATTTATCGGGAGCAAAATAGAATGAAGAATTATATCCCCAGCTTGAGTTTCCTTCAAATTCATTAAAAGGCATAATTTCTACTGCATTAATTCCTAAATCTTCTAAATAGTCCAAGGTATCGGTTAATGTTTGAAAGTTATGTTGGGAAATAAAATCCCTTACCAAAAGTTCGTAAACAATTAATTGATCTTTTTCTGGACGTATAAATGAATCACTATACTCCCAATCAAATGGAGCTTGCGCTGTCTGTAATATGGAAACAATATGATCTGTGAGTCCAAACGGATACTGTTTTAAACTTGGATAGGTAATATTGGATATATCATTATCATTCCACTTATCCAATATTTTATCAGTATATGGATCCGCAATGCGAATTTCCCCATCGACTAAATATTGAAACGCATATTCTGTTCCTTGTGATAAATTATCTAATGTGATCCAAAAATGAATAGAATCATTTGACCCTGAATCTATGTGCATATAATAATTTTCGTTTACAAGCCAATTATTAAAATCACCTATCACATATACATACTTCTTATGCGGAGCAAACAATGATAACGTAACTGCTTGAGCGTTATCATCATTATAAGTTATCCCGTCTCGAATTCCATTAGGACGCTGAATATTGGCAGGTTCATTATGAACCATAATGGAAAACTCTACACTATCCCTTAAACCAGAAGTATCCTGCGTAACCGCTGTGATTAAATGCATGCCTAACGGTATATCTTCAAGAAGAATTTGAACTATTAATGAATCATTACTGGTTGTTTGCAATTGGATATTCTCATCCATAAATAATTCTATGCTATCTATTTCTGTTCCTATAGCTACACCTGCGATCATAACGTCCAGTGTATCGATTGGCTGACAAAATACAGGCGTTCTTCGAGTATCATTAAATATATTACTAATTGATGGATGTACAATTATTGTAGTAACCCCTACATCGTATAGATCCAAAAATATATCTGATCCACCTACATCTCTACCAGATTCACTTCCATTATGATTGCGAAATACAAATGCTAATTGCAAAATTTGTTCATTGTTTGGGACACCATAATATTCATGAGGAAAACCAATATTTAATTTCCATAAATTATTTCCTAATGGAATCAGTTGCGTATCAGAAGTGTTTTCTCCCCAATTAGTTTTAACATATTTCCAGTCCCCAGGATGAGTGCTGTTCGAGGTAATGACACCCGTGTGAGCCCATATATCATTCGTATAATCCATTAAACCTTGATCTCCCATTGCTGCATCAAAATACACAGTGATTGAATCTATTTCTGTGGAAAAATTCGGATCAGAATACACAACTTCAGCATATACATCCTGTTGGTATGCTATGACACATAAGATGAAAAATATATTATTCCTAATTGATTTCATTATACTCAAACTACACATTGAATGTCTTAATAGATATCATTAATCAATATCTAGATAGCAACAATATTAAACCATACAAATATTATTATCGGCAACTCAAAATAATATTACTAACTTTTTAATCTGATGAAAAACGTTAATTATCTTATTTATTTATTCATTCTATTTATTTTTATCACCCCATTAAAGAGTGGCAATGCCTATGATATTAAACACTTGGAGCCGCCATTTTGGTGGACAGAAATGTCAAATCACAAGCTACAATTGATGGTTCACGGTGACAACATTAGTGAATTAAAACCACAAATATCATACCCAGGAATTTCTATCACAGCTATTCATCAGGTAACAAATCCAAATTACATGTTTATTGATATTTTGATAGATGATAATACTGTAGCTGGAGATTTCATTATTGGATTTACAAAAAATGATCAAATAGTCCTCAACCATCCGTACTCTTTATTGGAAAGATTACCTAACTCTGCAATGAGAAATAGCTTCTCCTCCTCTGATGTAATCTATTTAATTACAGCAGATCGGTTTGCAAATGGCAATCCAAACAATGATTCCAATCCCGATCTAAAAGAAAAAGCAAATCGTAAAAATAAAGATGGCAGGCACGGTGGTGATTTACAAGGAATTATTGACCATCTCGATTATTTAGAAGAAATGGGTTTTACTCAGATATGGTTAAATCCTATGTTAGAAAATAACCATCCGAAATACTCGTATCACGGCTATTCCACTACTAACTATTATCATATCGATGCACGATTTGGTGGAAATTCCTTATACGTATCTTTATCAGAAGAAGCACGTAAAAGAGATATAGGTATTATTAAAGATATTGTTCTTAATCATTGTGGTTCAGAACACTGGTGGATGAAAGATCTTCCCTCAAAAGATTGGATAAACAATGAAGGAAACTTCCGGCAAACCAGTCACAATAGGGTGTCTATACATGATATCCATACTACACCTTCTGAAACTAGTAATTTCGTAGATGGTTGGTTTGTGCAAACGATGCCAGACTTAAATCATAAAAATATATTTATGGCAACTTATTTAATTCAGAATTCTATTTGGTGGATTGAATATGCAAACCTATCTGGGTTCCGTATTGATACCTATCCATATCACGATAAAACATTTCTAACAGAATTTGGCAAACGACTCATTGATGAATACCCTAATTTTAATTTTGTTGGTGAGGAATGGTCATTAAATCCTGCTATTGTATCCTACTGGCAAAAAGATAGTCCCAGATATGATGATTATATATCATACACTCCAAGCATGATGGACTTTCCTATGAATGGTGCTCTTGCAAGAAGTTTACAAGAAAAAGAAGCATGGAATAGCGGATTGATAAAAATATACGATATCGTATCATATGATTTTCTATATGGAGATCCCTATAACTTGGTGATCTTTGCAGGTAATCATGATATGGAAAGAATTTATAATCAAGTAAATAAACAATATCCATTGTATCAAATGGCTATGACATATATATATACAACGCGCGGTATTCCACAGGTGTATTATGGAACAGAAATATTGCTTGAAGGGCCGGCTGATCACGGATCTCTTCGAAGGGATTTCCCTGGAGGATGGGATTCAGATAAAATCAATGGATTTAAAGGGCTTGGGTTAACGAATGAACAAATGGAAGCGCAATATTTCACGAAACGACTATTGAACTGGAGAAAAAATAGCCTTGCTATCACAAAAGGTGTATTAATTCACTATTTACCTCAAAATGGCGTCTATGTATATTTTCGTAAATACAAAAAAGAATTAGTGATGGTATTAATCAATAATAATACAGTGGATACATACATTTCTTCTAAACGTTTCTATGAAGTATTGGATGAAAAAACACAAGGAATAAGCGTTCTAGAAAAACAAGTATATGATCTTGAAAAAGATATCCTTGTTCCTGGAAAAACTGCTCTTGTGCTGGATTTGCAATAATGAAACGTGTTTTTCCAGCTCTTCCCTTTTTATCATTTATTATTGTTCTATGTATGCATTCTTGTGAGCAATCAACAATGCATCCAGTAGCAGAAATTAATAATGAAGTGATCACCTTAAATGCTTATATAACTAAATATAAAGATTTCTTACATAAGACAAGCTTAGAGGATAACCTTGCCAATCGATTTGCGCTATTGTACTCGTTAATTGATGAAAGGTTAATTGTTGAATATATGGATCGCAATCATTCAGATCAGATTCCCATATACAATCGGCATAAACAACAAATCTATGACCAACTTTTACTTAATGAATATTTTGATTTTACTATCGAAAAACAAATGGAAGCGACTGATGAGGAATTGCGAACCTTATTCGGATGGTCAAAAACTATGCTTCATGTTCGTCATTTATACTCAAAAGATCTTAATGGTATCACACAGATCCAGCATGCACTAGAAAATGGAGAATCTTGGGAACAATGTGCGGCAATGACTTTCAAGGATACTCTTCTTCAATCAAATGGTGGCGATCTAGGTTGGATCCGTATGGGCGATATGGATCCTGCATTCGAATATGCTGCGTTTCAATTAGAAGATATGCAAATATCTTCTCCAATAAAAACTCAGTATGGATATAGCATTATACAGATACTAGAAAAAGAAAAAGATGTATTTCTTACAGAACAGGGGTTTCAGTTAGAAAAGAATTGGCTTCAATTAATCGCTGGACAATATAAAAAAATGCCATTAATACGTGAAATTACAGATGGTTTTGTAGAAGAAATGGAAATCAATTTTGATGAAGATGGTTTAAGGGAATTTTTCTTAGCAATTATTGCAAATAAAGAATCACAGAAGATATATAGCAACCGTCCTTTGGTATCATTTAAAAATGGTAATTATTGGACCACGAAACAGACATATGAACAATTAGATAATCTTTCACCAAGACAATTTAAACGAATTAATAACATAGATAACCTCACGAACATTATCAGAGGATTAGCAGCAAGGGAAAAAATGCTCCTACACGCTGAACAATTAGAACTTTCCACTCATAATCGATTCACGGAATTACTCGAACGTCATTATTATAGCTATCTAGTAAATCAATGTCTGGAAAAATTATTTACTCAAAATGAACAACTACATCAAAACCCCGATCTAAAACAGTCCATTTATAAAGATTTTCGTAATGAATTAGCAGAGAATGCTTTGATATCCATTGATAGTTCAATGGTGAAGGAATTTATTTTACCTGTTGGAGAAAGTTCTTAATGAATTATCGATTATTCATTCTTTCTATTTTTCTGTTAAATATCTCATTTGCTGGAACAACTGGAAAATTATCTGGAATCATAACGGAATCCAATTCTGATAACATTCTTATTGGATGCAATATTATAATTAATGGAACTGATCTTGGAACTGCTTCTGATATTAGCGGTCAATACTTTCTACTAAATATTCCACCTGGGATGTATGATATTAAATTTCAAATGATAGGATATGAAACTTTGATCATCAATAATGTACAAATTTCTATTGATAGAACAACAAAGTTGAATGCAAAGCTTCAAACAACCGTCATTGAAGGCTCAGAAATAATTGTAACAGCGGATCGTAAATTGATTGAATTTGATGTGACGCAATCGGAATCAAGAATAACCGCAGAAGAGTTAGAATCCATGCCCGTTGCTGAAGTTGCCGATGTATTGCGCTTACAAGGTGGAATTACGCAGGATGCAGGCGGAGGATTGCATATGCGAGGTGGTCGAAGCAATGAAATTGCTTATATGGTTGACGGTGTGCCAATGACCGATGCATACAATGGTGGCATATCTGTTCAAATTGAAAATGATAATATTCAAGAATTACAAGTTATCAGTGGCACGTTTAATGCAGAATATGGAAAAGCACTAACGGGTGTAGTAAATATGGTAACAAAAGATGGAGGTAATAATTTTGAGGCATTTATTAACTTCTATTCAGGAGATCATACTACCAGCGACTCTATATTCCCCAATTTAGATTCATATCATATTAATAATGATTATTCTATTTCCGCTAACTTAAGTGGTCCAATTATTCCAGGATTAGTTACTTTTTATTCTTCAGCAAGAATCAATCGATCGGCTGGTTGGTTAAATGGATTTAATACATTTACAATGTATGGAGATACCATTTTTTACGATAACAATAACAATGATTATCGTGATAACAATGAACCATTAAAAATTCCACAATATGAAAGCCTGAATTGGTATGATAGCTGGTCTACTCAAAATAAGATTACTTTCCGACTTCGTCCAATGACGAGGATAAAAATTAATACAATACTTAATTCAGGTACTTCGCAAGGATATGATCATAGCCGGCAAATGACGCATGAAGGAAGAAAGAAAAATTTTGATTATGGAGCATTTATTGGATTCAACCTCTCTCATTCTTTTTCTCCTTTATCCTTTATTGATTTATATCTAACGGAATACACACATCAATTTCAGTCTTATGTATTTGAGGAACCGTTGGATTCTCGATATGTCACCCCAGATAGTTTATTCTGGGCACATATTGAAGGAAAGTTGCCTGATGAAGTAATTAATAAATATGGATCAGAAGTGAATTACTTTCCACAGTATACGGTTGCGCGCTGGGGTGTCGATACAGATCGATTTGAACGGGAAACAAAAAGCCGAAGCCTGCGATTAGATGCTACCAGTCAAATCAATAAATATAATCAAATAAAATTTGGATTTGACGTTACCAGACACCAATTATCATTGGATACTTATGCCCTATTAGATTCCTCACAAGCAGATCAAGTTTTTACACCATTCATTCCACAAATTGGAAGCTTTAATCGATCTACATATGAATATAATCCCGAAGAAATATCTTTCTATATCCAAGATAAAATTGAATATGGGGATATGATAATCAATGTTGGTTTGCGATATGAAATTTTTAACCCGAAATCTCGTATACCAAACAATATACACGAGCCATATATCTATGATCCGAGAAATCCAGCTTTGGATACATTATCAATCGATGAATTAGAAAATATCCGTTGGGGAGATATATCGTATGCTGATGAAGATAGCTTAGGTAACCCTCAAAACCATACATATGCTGAATATTATGATCGATTCAACGATCAACCTGATTTGGGCAGTAAACAAGGGTGGTGGAAAAAAACTCAAACAAAATCCCAACTAAGTCCTCGGCTGGCTGTTGCCTATCCTATTTCGGATAAAGGAGTAATCCATTTTGCTTATGGCTATTTTTTCAAAACACCTGATTTTTCAATGCTATATAATAATACTGAATATAAACTAACAGAGACAGGAACCAATTTTGGAATCTTTGGTAATCCTGATTTAAAACCTGAAACAACTATTAGCTACGAACTGGGTCTGCGCCAAGAAGTAGCTTCTAGAACTAGATTAGAATTAAAAGGTTTTTATCGAGATGCGAGAAATTACGTATCAAGTGGAATACCTATTGATCTTGGAGATGGAAAAAACTATTATACCTTTGTAAATAAGGATTATTCAAACTCTCGAGGATTAATTCTATCATTCTATAGACAATTTAGTAATTATATGGGATGGCATTTGGATTACACATATCAAGTTGCCGAAGGCTCCAACTCTAATCCAAACGAAGAATTTGGCGCGGTACTAGCTGGTAAAGAGCCATCTCGTTCTATTATACCATTGGATTGGGACCAAACGCACAATTTAAATGGTTCAATTCAATTTGGATATAAAGGTTGGGGCGCCAATACCATATTTCAATATGGAAGTGGATATCCATATACTCCCTTTATTACTAACTACGAACAACAAGGGGAAGTATTATCGAATGTATTAATTCGGAACAGTCGTAGAAAACCCATGAGTTTCCGATTGGATATCAAACTATTTAAATATATTGAGTTTTCCGGTATGAAGGGAAAATTGTATATGAATATTTATAATCTTCTTGATCGAAGAAATGAGATAATAGTTTATGGAGATACTGGTAGAACTAATGAAACAATTGAAAAAGCAAGAGCAGAAATTATTTCTCCATTTGAGCCACTAAGACCTAACACGATAGGTCAATACTTTAATCGCCCTGATTGGTATGATGAACCTAGAGAAATACAATTTGGATTTCAATTTTCATGGTAAAATTTATATATATCACTATCCTATTATTTCATGTGCTATGGTCGCAATCAGATGAACGTGGGGATCCTGATTATCGCCGTGCAACGAATATCGATGTAAATAAAGTTCGTACTACTATTTTCAATTTTGGTATAACAGGTCGCCAATCTGCAAATCCTGGTGAAATTCCTTATGAATGGCCAGTGAATTCCAATCAACATTATATAGCAATGACTGCCTTATCTGTTGGAGCAGAGGTGTCTACTAATGAAGGAGAAATAAGACCCTTGGTAACTATCCCCTTTCGTTCCGACCAATCAGGAAACTCCATGACTTGGGAACCGGTACCGGGATATTTAAATCCAAACTCGCAAAAAATAGCAATCAGTGATGATATGGATACGTGGCCAACTAGCTGGCCGGATAAAATGGATGATAGCAATGATCCAGGATGGGCTAGTTCCTGGAATGGTTTTTTTGGAAAAAATCAATTCAATGCTCAACAAGAAATATATTATAAAACGTCCGATGATCGAAATTTCATTGTTGGAGCCCCTTATACTCCTGATTCAACAGATATAACTCGTAAAGGTGCAGGCTTAATGGCTGGTGTACGTGTATTAGAATGGAAACAGGTCTTGATTGAAGATGTCGTATTTATACTACATGAAATAAAGAATGATGCATCGTATGATTATGATAAAGTATCCTTTTCCATGTGGCTGGCGGATCTGGTTGGTGGTGATGGTGATAGTGGTGATGATACTCCTGACTTTGATTTATTATACGATGTAGCCTGGTCTATGGATAGCGATGGAATCGGTAATCCTGCATTTGGTAGCAACACAGTAGGTGTCGCTGCTACTTCTTTCATCGAAACTCCTGGAAACAATACCGATCGAATTGATAATGATGGTGATGGTGAAGACAATGGCCCTATTATTACCGAATCTTTTATTGCCAATGAAATATTGGGAAATGCCATTGATGATAATGGAAATGGACTAATTGATGAAAATATGACTCATGTACCCTTTGGAGATCAAACTGGTGTTTCCTATTCGGACAAAATTGATAACGATCAAGATGGCGAAGCCAACAGTCCTCTTATTTCTGATGAAATGGTTGAAGCTACCTACACACAGTGGAACATATGGCCCTCTCCAAATGATTCTATTCAAGATTCTATTATTCATATTATTGGTTTGGATGAGGATGATTTAGGATTCCCGTTTGCGGATGGTATTGATAACAATGCAAATCCAGAAAATCCATATGCTTTGGAATATCCTGTTGGTAAGGGTGCAGATGTTAATTCCCCTGTTATTACTGAGGAAATGGTGGAAACAGCTTCTAATGATGAATGGAGACGATATGCGGTTCCAAATTCAAATATAATTTTATACGATGTCAATACAGAAGATTTGGGGAAACCTTATGCGGATGGCATTGATAATGATGGTGATGGAGCTATTGATGAAGGAATTGATGAAGGAATTGATGAAATGATTGATGAATCCAGAGATGATTATATCGATAATGATTATGATTGGGAGCCTAGTGATGATGTTGGAATTAATGGAGATGAATCTGGTGGAATACTAGCTGGTGTGAATGATCAGCAACCTACCTCTGGATCTGGAACAGGATTTCCAGGAGAACCTAATATTGATAAAACAGATGTATCCGAGTCAGATCAAATGGGGCTCACTGCAGTTGGCTATGATCCAGCAGGTTCTATTCCAATTACTAGTGATAATTATCTATGGCTTTATTATATGACACCAGGAACCTATTGGCAACCTCCTGCAGGCGGTCAACCCCCTGGTGATTATGATTTATTTGTTACCTCAGGATTTTTTCCATTACAAGCTGGACAAACTGAGCGCATCGCTATGTCGGTTACACTTGGTAATGATGTAGCAGATGCTCTTCGGAATAAAGCAGTGGCACAAACTACCTATGATTATGATTATCAATTTGCAAAGGCGCCGGATCCTCCAAATGTAACTGCAGTTACAGGAGATGGTTTTGTCACTCTTTATTGGGATGAAAGCGCCGAACGATCTATTGATAAATATATGGGTGAAGTGACCAATGGAATGGATTTATATGATTTTGAAGGCTATAAGATATACCGAGCTACAGATTTCGAATTTAATGATGCATATACCATCACCGATGGAGAAGGAAATTTAACGTTTCTGGAGCCATATACACAGCATGGTGAAAAAGCACAATGGGATTTAAATAATGGTAAAAATGGCTGGCACCCAGTTGATTTAAATGGTATCAAATTCTATTTGGGCGATGATACTGGATTGCGGCATTATTATCGAGATGAAAATGTCGTCAATGGGCAACGGTATTACTATGCGGTTGTTTCCTATGATTATGGAGGCGATTTAACAAATGATATCATTCCAAGCGATTCACCGATGCGTTTACGGGTAAATTCATTAACTGGTGATATTGAAATGGGTCCAAATGTAGTTGCAGCCACTCCCTCGCCTCCTGCTGCTGGTTATACAGATGCTACCTTTGAAGGATCTTTAATTAATCATATTTCTGGCACATCTAGTGGGGAAATATATATGGAAATTATTGACCCAATGAGTATTCGGGACCAACATACATATCAAATTACTTTTTTGGACACCACGCTACCGAATCAACAAGGCCTGGCTGGGTATGATACAATCACAACGAAATCCTATTTTTTAACTGATATTACCATGGAGAATGCTCCAGATACACTGGTGAACAATAGCAACAGTCTCGTTATGGAAGATGGGCAAGTCATTGATGGATTCAGACTATCGTTTAAGAATGTAGATGATCTCCGATTTAATAATGAGAAATCATTCTGGTCAAGAGATAGTCTATGGACATATCGTGTACTTCGATATGCAACATTTAATGTCGTTGGAACACAATTGCCATTTGATTATCGAATTATATTTAATGATGTGCAATCGGATTCAACAATAGATCTATGCATGCGTTACTTACCAAATTCAGCTAACTGTTATCCGGGATTTCTTTATAGTAGTCGTAATGTCAATTTTACAGCCCAAAGAAGAGAATCCTTAACAGGAATCGATGATATTGACTGGGTAGATATTCCGGTAGCATTAATTGATGTGATACCTCTAGGAAATCCTGATGGATATTTCAATGCCGATGGTAATAGAGAAAGCGACTGGATTGTGTTTATGGATCACGAAGATGAAAATGGAAATCCAGCTCCCTCCTGGTCTTTTTATTTAAACTTACATCCCAATAACGAGGAATTGATTTACAATGAACCTCAACCTGGCGATACAGCATATATATTTATTGAAAAACCATTTCTTACAGAAGATATATATGAGTTTACAACCATTGCACCCTATATCGACCAACAGAAAGCAATGTCCGATTTAGACAAAATCAAAGTGGTACCAAACCCATATTATGCAACCAATACGTTTGAAGGACAAAACACATTTACTTCTGGAAGAGGTCCTAGAGAAATACAATTTCGGTTCTTACCTCAAGAATGTAAAATACGTATTTACACGATTTCAGGTGAATTAGTTAAAGAAATACATCATCAGTCATCAATTAATTACGGAACTGGGAAATGGGATCTATTAACCAAGGATAATTTAACAGCAAGTTACGGGGTATATATCTATCATATTGAGGCAAATGGAATTGGTGAAAAAATCGGAAAACTGGCTATTGTAAAATGAGAAAATGTTTTATCATCATTTTTAGTATTCATTTCTTCATTGGAAACGCTTATGCGGTGGATAAAACGGGCACTACTGCAGCGAAATTTTTGCATATGAATGTAGGCTCAAGAGCTGTGGGGATGGGTGGCGCTTTCACTTCCATTGCAAATGATGCCACTGCGATGTACTGGAACCCTGCTGGACTAGGGTTTCATAAAGTCAAAGAAGTGTTTTTTAATCATTCCAATTGGATTGCGGATATTTCCTTTGATTATTTTGGTTTTTCCGTGCCTTTATTAAATAATCAATTCTTTGGATTGAACATCACTTCTGTTACAATGGAAGATATGGAAGTTACCCGCTATGGAAATGAAAATACGGGAGAAACATTTTCTGCAGCAAATTATGCAGTCGGAGCTACCTATTCTATGAATCTTACTGATAGATTTTCTATCGGTTTCAATGGCAAGTATATTCAGGAGAATATTGCTAATAATCGTGCAGCAGGCATTGCATTAGATATTGGTACGTTATTTTCCACTCCCTATGGATTTATGTTGGGAACAAGTATTAGTAATTTTGGCCCAAAAATGAATATGACAGGTGATGATTTGCTTGTCCCTATTGATATTAATGAAACCATTGAAGGAAACAATGAAAGTGTTACTGGGTATTTATCTACCGATAAATTTGATTTACCTCTTATCTTGCGTGTAGGTATTTCTGATCAAATGAATGTAGGCCAATTTGGAGTTGCCACTTGGAGCATTGATGTCAATAGCCCCAATGATAATACCATGTATCTCAATGCAGGCTTGGAGTGTGCTTTATTTAACAACCTGCTCATTGTGCGATCCGGAATGAATTCCTTATTCTTGCATGATAGAGAGAAAGAAATGTCTATGGGTATCGGACTAAATATGACAAATATTTTAAAGAAAAGTCTACTCATTAATTATAGCGTAGAAACCTTATCTCATTTGGGTGAAACCCATCAATTCAGCATTCAATTTGCATTATGATTAATTAATTTATTTATTATATTGGGCCTATAATTTTAAACAATAATTCATTTTATTAACCATTTTGGGAGGAGTTTAATAATGAAAAACATGTTACTTGTAATTTGTCTTAGTATTTCCACATTTGCTTTTGGTCAAACTAGTTCTCTGGTAATTGGAGGCGTGCTAGATCTTACAGTCCCTGAAGCAGGTTCTGCTGGTAAGGCGCTAGAATTAGTTGCTATTGCAGATATAGCAGATCTTAGTGTATATGCTGTGGGTGTCGCCAATAATGGTGGTGGTACGGATGGCATTGAAGCAAATCTTCCTGCAGTCGCCTTAGCAGAAGGTGAAAGTTTCTGGTTTTTAAGAGACACTGTGGCCTATCAGAACTATTTTGGCGATGTTTTTGGAGAATACAATGTTAATTATGCGATTGATGGTGATGTGTCTCAAAATGGAGATGATGCCATCGAATTATTCTTAATATCAGCGAATGATACAACCCTGGTAGATGTATATGGAGATCAAAGCGTAGATGGGTCAGGTGAAGCTTGGGAATATATGGATGCTTGGGCATATCGAAATTGTGATGCACGTGCTCCTAGTGATACATTTAATATTGCACAATGGACAATTTCTTCTCCAAACTGTTCTGATGGATCTACAACAAATGCTACGTCAACCTGCCCTTATCCAATTAACAGTTGTGATGCAGTAAGCATTACGTTTCAAGTGGATATGGCTAATGAGGATGTTAGTGCAGATGGTGTACATATTGCTGGTTCTATGCAAGGATGGAGTCCTTCTGCTACACCATTAAGTGATGCAGATGGTGATGGAGTATATTCTGTAATTTTAGATTTAACTCCTGGAGATACAATTGAATATAAATACATTAATGGAAATGCCTGGGGTGGCGATGAATTTCAAGGTGGATCCAATCGATCTCTAGTTGTACCAGATGTTGATACTGTTTTACCTGCATATTGTTTTAATTCACTCCACCTTTGTTCGGAAGCAAGTATCACCTTTCAAGTAGATATGAATTTTGAAACCGTTAGTGCTAACGGTGTACATATTGCTGGTTCCATGCAAGGTTGGGATCCTGCTGCAACGGCATTAAGCGATGCAGATGCTGATGGTATATATTCGGTTACTTTAGTCTTAACCGCTGGTGATACTGTTGAATATAAATACATTAATGGAAATGCCTGGGGTAGTGATGAAACAGCTCTTGGTGGTAATCGATCTCTCGTTGTACCGGATGATGATACTGTACTACCTGCATATTGTTTTAATAGCTTGGAAGAATGCGCGTATGAAGCAGAAGGCGTCTGGGTAACATTTCGGGTGGATATGTCCTATGAAATCATTAATGAAGAAGATGGTGTACATGTAGCTGGTTCTTTCCAGGGATGGGATCCTTCGATAACTGAATTGGCAGATGAAGATGGGGATATGGTTTATGAACTGATGTATGATGTCCTTGAAGCTGCTGGAACAACAATGGAGTATAAATTTGTTAATGGAAATGCTTGGGGAGCTGACGAAGCAAATAACCGTTCTCTTGTCATCCCTAGTGAAGACACCGTACTTACTGTAGTATGTTTTAACAGTGCTGATCCATGTCCTGCTCCACCAGATTCCGTAGTGGTTACTTTTGTTGTAAATATGCAAGATGAAGAAGTTTCTGCAAATGGTGTACATATCGCTGGTAATATGCAAGGTTGGGATCCTGCTGCTAGTGAAATGACAGATGCAGATGGCGATGGCAAGTATGAAATTGACTTCCAGCTTGCTACGGGTACATCGGTTGAATACAAGTTTATTAATGGGAATGACTGGGACAGTGCAGAAACTGTACCTGAAGATTGTGCAACTGGTGGTAATCGTAAACTAGATGTTCCAAATTTTGATAGATCCTATGAAGTTTGTTTCGGAAGCTGTGAGGTTTGTCCTGCGCCTGCTGTTTATGCAGATGTAGTTCTTACTGTTGTTGATGAAGGGAACGGATTTGAAGATGTTGAATTCAAAGGTACATTCTCTGGTTGGGCTTTGGTACAGGCTTACGATGACGGGACAAATGGTGATGAGACATCTGGTGATGGTGTTTGGACAGCCGTTATTGATAGTGTACTTGGACCAACGTCTCATGAATGGGGTGCTATTGAAAATGATGGTTCCGAATGGGGAATTTGGTTATTAGATATTATAGGATTACAAAACCAAGTATTTACTGTGGAAGACGATGGGACCGTTAGCGGATCGACTAGTATGACTATTCCAGATCAAGGCTCTATAATCACGAAAACGGTTGTCTTCTCTGTGGATATGACAGAATGGCTTGATGAAGATGGCGCAACAGGATTGCCTGTATTTAGCGTTGCTCGTGGGGATACGATGCAGGTCCGTGGTGGTTTCAATGGTTGGAACTGTGATGATCCAACAGATTGTGTATTAACTCGAACACCTGGTACAAACATATTTAGTCTTGCTGTAGCGGTAGAAGGCTATATCGAGAATGAGAATGAATATAAATTTTATATTCAACATAGCATGGAATCCGTTAGCGTATTGGAAGAAGATAATGGAGAAATGTATGGCGATATGGGCTGGGAAGATTCTCCGCAGTTTGGTGGAGGAAATCGTGTATTCGTATTAGGCGAAGATGATGGAACAGGCTTACTGGAACTACCATTAGCTGGTTATTATGATCTTCCTGCCGGAGCTGTGGTACCTGAAGGACAGGAAATTTCTGTCAACTTTAGGGTCAATATGGCAGGAGCGACTGAAGATGGTTTTAATGCTGCTGAAGATTCAGTTTTCTTGAAACTGGAGGATAAATGGTTGAAATACTTACAGGGTATTGATGATAATCATAAGTTTGCAGCGACCAATAATGGTGATGGATCCTACTCGGTAGGCGTTGATCTTGTTGGACCCGTTCCATGGCATATGATCTACCATTGGGAATTCGTGGATGTATCAGAATCAGTTACCTTAAGTGAAGGAGGCGGCTTTGGTTATGGACGTTTCCGTGCACGGTACATGCATGCTAATGCTGATGATGAATGTAGTTGGGGCGACTATGGTTTCCCAGATGATACATGGCAAAAAGATCCACCTCTCCTTGTAGAAGAATGGGATCCAGATGGAATTTGTACTTCATTATCCTTAGTAAGTGATATGGTTCCGATGAAATTCACTCTGTCGGATAATTATCCAAACCCATTTAACCCGACAACGAATATTTCTTTCAGTATTCCAAAGCAGATGGATGTTCGAATCAATATCTATAATATTATGGGTCAGTTAGTTACCAATGTAACGAATGAACAACTCAATGCTGGGGTTTATAGTATGCAATGGAATGGAACAGATCAGAATGGAAATATGCTCCCAAGTGGATTGTATTTCTATGAGCTTGAAGCAGGTAACGAATTCAGGCAAATTAAGAAAATGACTTTGGTCAAATAACCAAACCAATTCATAATATAAAAAGGGGTTCATTGTTGAACCCCTTTTTATATTCTACCAATTTATAGAACTATTAATAACAATAGGAATGTAATGAAAGTATTTCAATATCTATTATTTTGTATAACACTTCTGGTATTCACCTCTTGTGGTTATGATAATTTAAACAGAGACCATTACCTCATGTCTCCAGATGAATCCGTTTCCTTCGCACTCCATAGTGATCAAGGAAATATTACTTATTCATTAACAAAAGATGGCAACACATTGATCCATCAATCCCAACTGGGTATCGTAGCAGATCAATTTGAATTTTCAAATGATATTCAAATTAAAAATGTTACCCGTTCAAGTAATAATACAACATGGACACAAGTATGGGGAGAACAAAAACAAATTGTAGATCATCACAATGAGTTAGCTATTCATGTAACATCCAATGCAAATGATATTCAAATGATCATTCGTTTTCGATTATTTAATGATGGTTTGGGTTTTCGATATGAGATACCGGAACAAAAAGAACTAAATGAATTTAAAATTCTGGATGAAATCACAGAATTCAATTTTACTGAAGATGCAACATCCTGGTGGATACCTGCTTATTCTTACCGACGATTTGAATTTTTATATGCCAATACGTTAATCAGTGAAATATCACGGGATACCTATTCAAAATTAGTTGAGAATTTGAACGGACCTCGCTTAGGACCGGAAGCAGTACATACGCCTTTCACTGTACAACGAGATGATGGTATCTGTATGGCAATCCATGAAGCAAATCTTACGAACTATTCCAGTATGACTCTAAAAGCAAATGGGTCAAGTAAAATGGAATGCGACCTTATCCCCTGGTCCGATGGCACCAAGGTCTATACAAAAGTACCATTTCAATCCCCCTGGAGAACTATTCTCGTTGGAAATAATCCTGCAGAACTTGCCATGTCTACCCTCACATTAAACCTGAACGAGCCCAACCAATTAACCAATACCGATTGGATTGAACCAGGAAAGTACATTGGTATTTGGTGGGAAATGATTGGTACAAACCAATCTACATGGGGATCAGGCGCTCATCATGGAGCAAAAACAGAAAAAGTGAAGGAGTATATTGATTTCGGTTCAAAGCACGGATTTAAGGGTGTTTTAGTGGAAGGATGGAATACTGGCTGGGATGTTAACTGGTGCTGCTCTGGTGATGGAGAGGCATTTGATTTTTACCATAGCCATCCAGACTTTGATACGGAAGAAATTACAGAATACGCCAGAAAGAAAAACATCCGAATCATTGGTCACCATGAAACTGGAGGTCAAATACAAAACTATGAATCCCAATTAGATAGTGCTTTTTCCTATGCGAATAGAAATGATATACGAGTAATTAAAACGGGATACGTAAACGATGTGAGTCAAAATATTAAACGAATTGGGTCTGATGGAAACGTGTACAAAGAATGGCATCATGGACAATATATGGTTGAGCATTTTCGTAATGTCATTGAAAAAGCAGCGAAATACCAAGTAAGTCTAGTCCCTCATGAGCCTATCAAGGATACAGGAATAAGACGCACCTATCCAAATATTTTATCCAGAGAAGGAGCCAAAGGACAGGAATTCAATGGTTTCATGTCAACAAAAGACAATAATAAACCCAATCACACTACGGTCCTCCCTTTTACCCGTTTGTTATCTAGTCCAATGGATTATACTCCAGGAGTTTTTAATATAAAAGAGTATCGATATAACAGCCCAGATAATCGAACAATTAATACCAACCATCATATTCCAAGTACCATTGCAAAAGAACTGGCCTTATATGTTGTCATTTATGCACCGGTACAAATGGCAGCTGATTTGCCCACAAACTACGAAGATCATCCAGCGTTTCAATTTATTCTAGATGTACCAACAGATTGGGATCAAACGGTAGTGCTAAATGGAGAAATTGGTCAATACATCAGTACTGCAAGAAAAGACATCAATAGCAATGATTGGTATCTTGGCATCATCACAAATGAAAATGGTCGAGAACTCAGTATTGATTTGTCGTTTCTTGATACAGAGAAACCCTACAAGGCAACAAT
>Ga0208764_10000655_pt1 | contig 22281 bp, 20 predicted proteins | sample ETNtaG_18_FD_185762 | JGI IMG/M metagenome (GOLD analysis project Ga0208764, IMG submission 185762) | Marine microbial and viral communities from oxygen minimum zone, Eastern Pacific Ocean - ETNP201302SV91 (SPAdes) (version 2) | ecosystem: Environmental > Aquatic > Marine > Oceanic ... | reverse complement strand
GTCTAATTGAGATTCTCTGACTATTGTAGAAACAACACTAGTATCATAAGCTGCTTGAGTTTCATGAACTTCAGTAATGGAAGCTAACCCAACATCATATCTTTTTTTAGATTGATCTCTTTGCCTTCCAATAGCTTGTTCTTCTGCTTTCGCAGCACCTAAAGCATCCATTGCATTCAATACATTAAAGTAGCTTGTTGCAACTCTTATCATGGTCTCTTGTTGTTGGTAAGAAAATTCAGCTTCAGCTGCTTTACTAAGAGATTTTCCTTGTTGAAATTGGAACCACTTATCTAATCTAAAAAGAGGTTGAGACAGAGAAGCAGAATGATAGTTTGAGTTATATTGATCTAAAAGGGTGTCTTCTAATCTAAACTCTTGCCAAGAAGTTTGCGCCGAAACAGAAACAGAAGGCAATAATCCCGAGAGTCCTTGAGCTTTATACTCTTTACCTGCTTTGTATGAAGCTTTTGCTACCTTAAGTGTGGGATCATTCTTCAGAGCCAGTTGATAGATATCTTTAAGGTCTTCTGTGTAAGCAGAATTTATCATTACTATAGAGCCAGCAATCAGTATAAGTTTGTTTATTATTTTCATTCTCTATCCTCTTATCAATAACGTGACCTAAAAAATTAATACTTTATGTTTTAGTATTTATATAATTAACATAGTACTATTTAAAGGTGTATTAGTTAAGTATAACACCTAATGCTGTTAATGATAAAAGGTTTTATCTATTTGCCTTTAGATAGTTTAAAAATATATATAATATTCGTTCAGTGAAAAAGAAATCTATAACAATACCCTCTAGTCCTGATAAAGACACAGTAGAGCAATTCCCAAACTCAAAGAAGATTTATGTTGAAGGCTCTGATCCTTCAATTTTAGTTCCCATGAGAGAAATTAAACAAACCTCAACAAAGAACCAAGATTCTGAAGAGGTAAATCCAGCTATTTGGGTTTATGACACTTCAGGACCTTACACAGATCCTAAAAAGACCATCAATCTTTCAAATGGATTAGATCCAATCAGAGACGGCTGGATTAAAAAAAGAGGTGACTCTGAAGAGCTAAGTAAAAGAACTTCTCTGTATGCCATTTCTCAAGCAAACGAGTCTTCTTTAAGGGAAGTTACCTTTCCAACTACACCTAAACCCAGAAAAGCTAAAAAGGGTAAAAATGTAACGCAGATGCATTATGCAAGGAAAGGGATAATAACTCCCGAAATGGAATATATTGCTATTAGAGAGAATCAAGGCTTGAAGGAAGCAAAAGCAAGAGGACTCCTCACTGAGCATCATCAAGGACAGGCATTTGGAGCAAACATTCCTGACGAGATTACTCCTGAATTTGTAATGAATGAAGTTGCTAATGGCAGGGCAATTATTCCTTCGAACATAAATCATCCTGAATCTGAACCCATGATTATTGGAAGGAACTTTAAGATAAAAGTTAATGCCAATATTGGGAACTCAGCTGTTACTTCATCTATAGAAGAGGAAGTACATAAAATGACTTGGTCTACTAGATGGGGCGCAGATACTGTGATGGATTTATCAACAGGTAAACATATTCATCAAACGAGAGAATGGATAATCAGAAATTCTCCTGTACCCATTGGTACAGTACCAATTTATCAGGCACTCGAAAAAGTGAATGGAGTTGCTGAAGATTTAACTTGGGAAGTTTTTAGAGATACCTTAATAGAACAAGCCGAACAGGGGGTAGACTATTTCACTATTCATGCAGGCGTTTTACTGAGATACGTACCCATGACCGCTGAACGACTTACCGGCATTGTCTCTAGAGGTGGATCAATAATGGCTAAATGGTGCTTAGCTCATCACAAAGAAAATTTCTTATACACTCACTTTGAAGAAATATGCGAAATCTGTAAGTCTTATGATGTTTCTTTTTCCTTGGGCGATGGTTTAAGGCCGGGCTCAATTGCAGACGCAAATGATCAAGCTCAATTCTCAGAACTACAAACATTAGGCGAACTTACTAAAGTTGCCTGGAAGCATGAAGTGCAAGTCATGATTGAAGGTCCCGGTCATGTTTCTATGCAGATGATTAAAGAAAATATGGATAAGCAATTAGAAGTATGTGATGAAGCTCCTTTTTATACTTTGGGACCTCTTACAACTGATATAGCGCCTGCCCATGACCATATAACATCGGCCATAGGAGCAGCAATGATTGGGTGGTATGGGTGTGCAATGCTTTGTTATGTTACTCCCAAAGAGCATCTTGGACTTCCCAATAAAGAGGACGTTAAACAAGGCTTGGTTGCTTATAGGATAGCTGCGCACGCAGGTGACTTAGCTAAAGGACATCCAGCAGCTCAGATAAGAGACAATGCTTTATCAAAAGCAAGATTTGAATTTAGGTGGGAAGATCAATTTAATCTTGGTTTAGATCCTGATACTTCTAGAGAGTATCATGATGAAACCTTACCAAAAGATTCAGCGAAGGTAGCTCACTTTTGTTCTATGTGTGGCCCTAAATTCTGTTCGATGAAGATCAGCCAAGAAGTAAGAGAATATGCAAAAAGTACCGAAAAAATAGATGCTCTGAATTTAGACGAGATAGAAGAGGGCATGAAAGAAAAATCAGAAGAATTCCTTGAACAAGGTTCAAAGATATATAAACAAATTTAAAGGAGAAAAAAATGATATCTATAGGGGAAAAGATTCCTGCAATAACTTTAACAACGATGACAGAAGATGGACCCAAGCCAGTCAATACTGAGGAGTTATTTTCAGGTAAGAAAGTGGTTTTATTTGCTGTGCCAGGAGCTTTTACTCCAACATGTAGCGCACAACATTTGCCAGGCTTCGTTAGTTCTGCGTCAGAGATTAAGGAGAAGGGGGCTGATTTAGTAGCATGTATTTCTGTCAACGATCCTTTTGTAATGGCTGCCTGGGGAAAAGACAGAGGAGTTAATGAAGAAGTTTTGATGCTAGCCGATGGGAATTGTGATTTTACTTCTGCTGTTGGTTTAGAAATGGATGGTAGTGGTTTTGGACTAGGAAAAAGATCACAAAGATATGCCATGATAGTTGATGATGGAGTTGTTTCTGTATTAAGCGTAGAGTCAGGTCCAGGACTAGAGGTAAGTTCAGCTGAGTCAATTTTAGAGGTAATATAGGGTCATGGCGGAACCAATTTACGATATAGGTCAAATATGCAACCTAGATTCCTATGAGTTCTTTAAAGAAGGTCAACCGCATAAAATATTTACCAGATTAAGAAATGAAGCCCCAATTTATTGGCATGAAGAGCAGCTAGATTTCGAGCCAGGTTTTTGGGCTATAACCAAGCACGAAGACATTATAAGAATTTCCAAAGATCCTCAGACCTTCTCTTCAGCAAGAGGAGGCCATCTTTTAACAATGGGAGACCCCAAAGTTGTTGATCCCACTGCAGTTGCTGCAATTATTGGGAACATGATAGGAATGGATCCTCCTGAGCATCAAATTTATAGAAAAATGGTTTCACCTGGATTTTCTCCCAAAGCCATAAGGGCTATGGAAGATGACATAAGAAAGAAAGTTAAAGAGCTCTTAGAAAACGTTTCTGGAAAAGGTCAATTTAATTTTGTAACTGAAATAGCCGAACAACTTCCTTTATGGGTGCTTTGCGAAATGATGGGTATAGAAGAATCTCAAAGACAAAGGGTAAGGGATTTAGTTAATGATTTAACTGATGCATCAATAAATAGCAACCCAGAAAATTCTATGCAAGTTTGGGTAAATTACATGGAATTATTCAAGATGGGAAGAGACATAATTGAAGAAAGAAGAAAAAACCCAACTGATGATCTCATGAGCTTGGTGGCCAATACTAAAGTAGAAGGAGAAGGCTTGCCGCCTGAACTTCTAGATGGTTTCTTTCTCTTAATGGTAATAGCTGGGAATGAAACAACAAGAAATACTATCACTGGAGGCATGCTAGCCCTTACTGAGAACCCAAAAGAAAGGCAAAAGCTTCTTAAAGATCCCAGTCTGATTGCTAATGCAACGGAGGAAATGTTGAGATGGGTAAGCCCAGTAATCTACTTTAGAAGAACTGCCACCAAAGACACTGAGATAAGGGGACAGATGATTCAAGAGGGCGAAAAAGTAGCAATGTGGTATGGCGCTGCAAATAGAGATGAAGAAATATTTGAAGGCGGTCAGAAATTCAGAGTTGACAGAGAGAATGCAAATAAACATTTAGCTTTTGGAGCTGGCCAACATTTATGTTTAGGAAACCAGTTAGGAAAATTACAAATTAGAGTTATGTTCGAAGAGCTGCTAAAAGCTTATCCAGATATGCATTCTGTTTCTGATCCGGTTAGAGTTCCGTCAAACTTTCTTGATGCCATATCTGATCTACAAGTAATTTCTTGAGATGCTAACAAAAGCCGACGATTACCCTATTCATCAATTGCCGACTCCTATATCTGAGGTTGGTACAGAAAGAAATTTTTACGATAGATATTTCTTCAACGGCTATAGTCATGATGGAGAGGTATTTTTTGCTACAGCTTTGTGTGTGTACCCAAATTTAAACATTATGGACGGAAGTTTTGTGTTAGTAATAGACGGCGAACAACATAATTTTAGATACTCAAGAATTCTAAACCAAGAAAGGCTTGATACAAAAGTTGGCTCTTTAGAAATAAAGATAATCGAACCCCTGCATAAGTTACAAGTATCTATTGAAGATGAAGACAAAGGAATAGTTGCTGAGCTAAATTTTGAGGCAAGATTTAGTGCTGTTCAAGAACCCAGAATGACTATAAAGAACGGACCCAGAGTATCTATGGACTCAACTAGAATGACGCAACACGGCAATTGGTCAGGCTTTATTAAGTTTAAAGATAAGAAAATAAATCTTAACGAGAATAAATTCTTAGGGTCTAGAGACAGGTCTTGGGGAATAAGGCCAGTTGGCCAGCCAGATTCTCAAATGCTTGTACCATTAAAAGCACCACAATTTTATTGGTTATGGGCACCAGCAAATTTTCAAGACTTCTCTACTCATGTATATTTCGTTGATGATGAAGATGGACTTCCAACAAACCAACATTCAGTAATACAAGAAAGTTCTGATAAAGAAGCTGAAGTACTCCTAAATACAGAAAAGAAAACGGAATACCTTAAAGGAACGAGAAGAATTTCTAACTTAGAAATTAAAAGCCAAAGAAAAGATGGCTCTGAGATATCTCTAATCATAAAACCTAAATATCATATTTATATGTGCGGCTTAGGATATATGCATCCCGAATGGGGCCATGGTTTCTTTAAAGGAGAGAATGAATCTTCTTACGATGTCTATAAATTAAATGAAGATCCACATGATCCACCTTACCTTCATATTCAAGCCATATCAGAATTCTCTTTTTTTGAAGGAAGTCAGACTAAAAAAGGAATAGGGGTCGTAGAGCAGTTGTTTATTGGTCCACATAAACCAAGTGGATTTAAAGAGTTATTTGATGGTTCAAATTAGAAGTGGAAAACCTTAATCTAGAAGAGCAATTCTTAGAATATTTTTGTAAGTTAGAGGATAAAGATTATTCACTAGTTTCATTTAGTAGAATTTTTGGAGGAGCTTCCAGAGAGACATATAGAGTTAATCTTAGAGATAAAAAAGATCAAGAAAGAAAACTTATATATAGAAGAACACAAGAGAACTCATTAATTGATACTGACCAGAAGACTGAATATTTAGCTTATTCTGCTTTTCAAGATTCATTAGTCCCCGTACCAAAAATAATAACCTTAGAGGAAGACTCTACTAAATTAGGAGCTCCATTTATCATTATGGAAGAATTAAAAGGACAAGCCGCCTCTCCCTTTGATAAAGAAGCTTATTCTCCAAATGAAAAAGAGATCGGGAAGCAGTTTTGGAAGATTCTTGGGGAAATAGTAAAAAAAGAAGTTGATGACCCCAATTTAAAAGAATTCTTTCCAAGGGACAAGAATCCATCTTGGAAAAGAGAATTAGATAAATGGGTAGAAGTTATAAGACAAGATAGCCTGGGTGAAGAACCAATTTTAGAAGCAGCCATAAGGCATTTAGAAAAAAATCCTCCAAGCGAAGATGAAGATCTATATTTTGTTCACGGAGATTATCGTAACGGAAACTTTTTGTTTTTAGACAACAAAATAACGGGCATATTGGATTGGGAAATGGCTCATTTAGGAAATCCCTTAGAAGACCTTGCTTGGGCCCTCTCTCCTATATGGAGCTGGACCGATCATTCAAGACCCGCTTATCTGATTGATAGATCAGAGGCAATAAATATTTGGTCTAATACTTCAGGCTTAACTATAGATGAGAAAGAATTAGAATGGTGGGAACTATTTAGTTGTGTAAAAGGACTGGCAATATGGATTTCTGCAGGTCATGAATTTAATTCTTTTAAAAATTCAGATCCCATTAATTTATTTTCAGCTTGGCTGCCTGGTGACATCCATACCCAAATAATATTAGAAAAACTAGAAAAAATAGCATAAGAATGAAGCCTTCAATCAACATGTCTTTAGTAATTTTAGCTCAAGAGCTAAATGAAAGAGTTTCTTTGTTAGTTAAAGATGAGTATGAAGTTTCTAGATTAGGGGCTTGGGCCGGCATGCTTTTCATTGCTTCTATGAAAGTTGATGATTTAGCAGACGGCTTGTATAACGAGAACATAATGATGCTCAAACTCTTTGATTCATACAAAGAGAATCTATCTGATGAACTGCAAAAAGAAATTCAAACATTAGATGATTTGAAGCCTGACAACATAAAGGTTTCCAGCTTAGATCAATTCAATCAAAAACTTAGATCAATAATAATTAAAGCCCATAAAGAATTTGAAGAAAATGAGCTTACCTCTGCTATTGTAGAAACTTGGGAAGTTTTAAGATTCCTTCATCAAAATAGGAAAGCAAACCATCTGCTAGAGGCAATAGGGTAGTCTAATAGTTGATCGAACCAGACCAATGCGTAATATCTTTAAAGGGAATCTTTATTTCCTTATTTATTGAGATATCTAAAGCTCTAAATCCAATAAAATCTCCATAGAAGCTTTTTGGTTTTACTTGTAAATTTTTTATGCTCTTTTTTTTATTTAAGGTTACCGATCTTTTATGTTTGATAGCTTCGATAATATCTAAGGTCATAATACTTATATCTGGTTGCATTTTATTATTTTCCTAATCTTTAGCTTGTGTAAGCCATAAACGAGACAAAACACCAAGCCCCAATGATCATTGGTATAAAAGCAATTACAGGTGATAAAAACTTCAATGTAGGTCTAATTTTTCTTTCAATCTTTTTCATAAGTTTAAATAAATAATATAGATATATTATATATAAATATAATTTATATGTATATATAAATACTATGAATATATGATAAAAAGTTATATTTAGAAGATCTTATCTTAACAAGTAGAGCAATTATTGAATATTTAGCTTAGATATTGCTATGCCGTTCTCTCCTCTAACAACATATAAAAGAAAAACATTTTCCTCTTCAATAAAGATAGCTGGATCTCTTATCTGGTTTACAGGAATATTAATAGCACTTCGAAAAGAGGGTTGAAGAGGAAGGTTTCCTCCTTCCCAGGCTTTCTCAGGTTTTAAGATTTCTATTGGAGCAGTAGCTTCCCATTTATCTATAGGAAGAGATAGGTCTACATAAGAGAGCAGAATTCTTTCTGGTTCATCACCCACATTCGTATAAAAAATCATTAAACAATCACCTTGAACCAGAAGGGCAGAATGCCTCATGTTTTTGTCAAATAAAGTCTTAATTTCTTTATATTCCGATATATCGCCAGTTCTCTTATAGAAGTATCCAGGCATAGCCATCCCAAAATCTTTATCTTTATAGTTAAAAACCCTGAAATAAGGTCTTGCAACAATTTTTTCTAATGCGCTAAAGTTTATTCCATCATTTGAAGTGGCTACTCTTGTGACTTGGGAACAAAAACTATTTAAGCCATGGTAATACATGATTATTCTTTTATTTTCATTATCAATATGCACATCAGGAGAGGCAATGTGTGGAATGGTCATATCATCTAATGTAGAAGGAATATGATCTATTTGGTCTGGATGTGGAGTAGGTCTATTAAATTTATCCGCAATTTCTTGAGCATTTTCTGGGAATTCTGGCATCTCGGTTAGAAATTTAGATTCCTCTAGTTTTAGAGCTCCACCCCTGTGTACTTTCCAAGGTCCAAGAAGGTTATCAGCATAAGCTAGTTTTATTCTATCTCCCTTATGATCTGCAAAATAAAGGTAATAACTACCTAATGAATTTCCTAGCCAATCAGGAGTCTTAATTAAAGAAGGGCCTTGAACATTATTTCCTATTTCTTTTTCTAAATTAGGAGGAATTATTAGGCCATTCTCAAATTTCTGTACTTCTATTTTTTTCATTCCTGTGTCGTTATCACAATAGTATATTAAAGAAATAAATAACAGAGAGACAATAAGAGTTATTTGAATTCATTCATTAAAATTCTAGCTGTATAATAAGCGAAAACCTCAATGGTTAGAGAATATAACGCCGAATCTATAGAAGTCCTGTCTGGACTGGACCCCGTCCGTAAAAGACCGGGCATGTATACCGAAACATCTAAGCCAAATCATTTGGCTTTGGAAGTCGTAGATAACAGCGTAGATGAAGCACTGGCAGGTTTTGCCAAAAATATAGACGTTGTTTTGCATAAAGATGGCTCTCTATCAGTCTCAGATGATGGAAGAGGAATGCCTGTTGATATTCATCCTGAAGAAGGAATTCCTGGAGTTGAATTGATCTTCACTAGACTTCATGCGGGTGCAAAATTTTCTAATGAAGATTACAAATTTTCTGGAGGATTGCATGGAGTGGGCGTTTCTGTAGTAAATGCTCTTTCTTCCTCATTAAGGGCTGAGATTAAGAGAGATGGAAAGAAATATCAAATTGAATTTAAAGATAGTGAAAAAAATAAAGATCTAAAGGTTATAGATGAAGTAGGGAAAAGAAATACCGGTACCAAAGTAACTTTTTCTCCTGACCCAGTTTTTTTTGATTCGCCCAAGATATCTTCTTCTCAGCTAATGGCTGCTCTTAAAGCTAAGGCAGTGCTCTCTCCAGGCCTTTCAATCTCTTATAAAGACGAAGTCAAAGGACTGAGTGAGAAATGGTGTTTTTTAGAAGGTCTTGCAGCTTACCTAAAAGATAATAATAAGGAAGGAGATTTAATACCTCTAGACCCATTTGAAGGAGAACACATAACAGAAGAAGGCGGTCTAACTTGGGCCATTCAATGGGTTAAAGGAATAGAAGATCCTCTTAGTGAAAGCTACGTTAATTTAATTCCAACAACTCAAGGTGGAACACATGTAAATGGACTAAGAGCTGGATTGACTGAAGCTTTAAAAGAGTTTTGTGATTTTAGAAGTTTAATTCCTAGAGGACTAAAACTTACAGCGGACGATGTTTGGACAAATTGTAGCTCAATAGTTTCAGCTAAATTAAGAGACCCTCAGTTTACAGGGCAAACCAAAGAAAGACTTTCTTCAAAGGAGTTTACGGCTTTTGCTTCTGCCATAATCAAAGATGCTTTTAGTCTTTGGTTAAATCAGCATACTAGTGAAGGGGAGGAGATAGCTCTTCTTTCTATAGAAAATGCTCAAGCAAGACAGAAAGCAAGCAAGAAGGTTACCAGAAAGAAAATTACTGCAGGACCTGCTTTGCCAGGTAAATTAAGTGATTGCACTAGTGGTGATGTAGAAGAAGGAGAGTTATTTCTTGTTGAGGGAGATTCAGCAGGAGGCTCGGCTAAGCAAGCTAGAAATAGGAATTTTCAGGCCGTCCTGCCATTGGGAGGAAAAATTCTTAATACTTGGGAGGTTGAGACTTCAGACATACTCTCTTCTCAGGGTATAAATGATATTGCTATAGCTTTAGGCGTAGAACCTGGTAGTAATGACTTAGAAGGATTGAGATACGGAAAAGTTTGCATCCTAGCAGATGCAGACCCAGATGGATTACACATAGCCACTCTTCTCTGTGCATTATTTTTAAGACATTTCAGACCTTTAGTTGAAAAAGGAAGGATTTATGTAGCTATGCCACCTTTATTTAGGATAGATCAAGGAAAGGAGGTTTATTATGCTTTGGATGATAAAGAAAGAGATGCTTTGGTAGAGAAATTAAAAAAAGGTAATAAGAGGGCAAAGATAGAGATTCAAAGATTTAAAGGGTTGGGTGAGATGAATGCAGGTCAGCTAAGGGAAACTACTATGTTGCCAGAATCTAGGAGGTTAGTTCAGTTAACTATTAAGCCAGGAGATAACTCTATGAAAGTCATGGATATGCTCTTGGCTAAGAAGGGTGCACAAGAAAGAAAAGACTGGTTAGAAGATAAAGGTGATTTAGCAAATGTCTAAAACTACAGAAAAACAAGCCCTTAGTAACTTTACTGAGCAGGCTTACTTAGACTACTCGATGTATGTAATCCTTGATAGGGCACTACCCTTAATTGGGGACGGACTTAAGCCCGTACAAAGGAGAATAGTCTATGCAATGTCTGAGTTGGGATTAAATGCAGGAGCAAAGTATAAGAAAAGTGTAAGAACCTCAGGAGATGTAACTGGTAAATTCCATCCCCATGGAGAAGCTGCTGTTTATGAGACCATGGTTCTCCTTTCTCAATCTTTTACTAACAGATATCCACTGATTGATGGTCAAGGAAATTGGGGCTCTATAGATGACCCAAAATCTTTTGCAGCTCAAAGATACACAGAATGCAGACTTACACCTTACGCTAAAGCCTTGTTAAAGGAGCTTGGCCAGGGAACGGTAGATTGGACACAAAATTTTGATGGCACTCTTCTTGAGCCTTCTGTTCTTCCTTCAAGATTACCTAATCTAATGCTTAATGGAACTACGGGTATAGCTGTAGGTATGGCAACGGATATGCCGCCTCATAATTTAACGGAAACAGTTAAAGCTTGTATTAAAGTTTTAGAAGAACCAAAAACAACCGTTGAAGAGTTAAATAAAATTATTCCAGGTCCAGACTATCCTTCGGGCGCTGAGATTATCTCTTCAAAAGAAGAATTATTAGAGGTTTATAAAACAGGAAAAGGAGCAATAAAACTCAGGGCAGTCTATGAAATAGAAGGCGGAGAAATTGTTATAACTGCGCTTCCTCATCAAACTCCTAGTTCTAAGATTCTTGAGCAAGTTGCTGCACAAATGAATGCTAAGAAGCTACCCATGTTGATAGACTTAAGAGATGAAAGTGATGAGGCAAATCCTGTAAGACTAGTTCTGGTTCCCAGATCAAACAGAGTAGATAAAGAATCTTTAATGAATCATTTATTTGCAACTACAGATTTGCAAAAGAACATGAGGGTCAATATGAACATAATAGGCCTTAACGGAAAACCTCAAGTTAAAGACCTTAAAACGTTGATTAAAGAATGGCTAAAATTTAGATCAACGACGGTAACTCGAAGACTTCAGCATAGATTAGATTGGGTAATGGATAGACTTCATATCCTTGATGGTCTAATGGTTGTCTATTTAAACATTGATGATGTTATAAAGATTATTAGAAACGAGGACGAGCCTAAGAAAGTACTACAAAAGAAATTTAAATTAAGTGCTATTCAGGTAGATGCAATATTAGAGATAAGACTTAGACAATTAGCAAAGTTAGAAGAAATAAAGATAAAAACAGAACAGGAAGGATTAAATGCAGAGAGGTCTGAATTAGAAAAAGTTTTAAAATCCAAATCAAGATTAAAAACGTTAGTTAAGAAAGAACTTAAAGAAGATCTTGGGGAGTTTGGAGATGATAGAAGAAGTAAATTAATAGAGAGAGAAGAGGCATCCGCATTTGACGAAACAGAACTTATATCTTCCGATCCTTCAACTATTATTCTTTCACAAAGAGGCTGGGTTAGAGCAGCGAAGGGGTTTGATGTAGAGGCGGATAAGATGAATTACCGGGAAGGGGATGGGCTTTTAATTTCAGCAAATGGAAGAAATAATCTAAATGTCACTTTTTTAGAATCTAAAGGAAAGGCATATACATTACCCTGCCATTCATTGCCATCAGCTCGAGGACAAGGAGAGCCATTGTCAGGAAAAATTAATGTTGAATCAGGAGCTGAATTTAAAGGCGTAATATGTGGAGAAGAAGAAGATAAAATATTATTAGCTTCAGATGCTGGTTATGGATTTGTAGCAAGATTGGGTGATTTACAGACAAAAAATAAATCTGGTAAAGCCATAATGAAAATTCATGAATTAGGGACTGTGTTAAATCCTCAAAATATCAAAAATAAAGAGGATATGATTGCTGCCATAAGCAGCGAAGGAAGGTTATTAGTGTTTCCTCTTGAAGAGCTTCCTGAATTAGCAAAAGGAAAAGGAAACAAGATAATAAATATACCCAAGGCAAGATATGAGGCTGGAGAAGAAAAACTTAGCTTTGTGTCGGTTGTTGGCGAAGATAGAGAGCTAAAAATATATAGTGGCAAGAGACACTTTACTATTAAACTGAAAGACCTAGAAAATTTTGTTGGAGCAAGAGGAAGAAGAGGAAATTTCTTACCTAAAGGCTTTAGAGTTGTAGACTCGGTTGAGGTTGTTGAAAAATCTAAAGACAATGATTAATTCTTAAAATGTTACAAGAATTCTTGAATATCAACACCTTGCTTTTAATTCTCATACTGATATTTGTTATTTATATTTCTCTTAAAAGAAAAGAAGTGGGTGAGGACGAACCCGACGAAGAATTATTAAATATCAACCAGAGTCTTAGTAGACTTGAAGAAATTGAAAAACAGATTTCTATAAATAATCAGAATTTGGCCAAGGTAGATGAGCGTATAGTTAAATCTGAAGCTCCTCTTCAACAGTTAAGCAGATTCCTTTCAGGTTCATCTACTGCAGGAAGGGTTGGTGAGTGGGGTCTAGCAGCTCTTATACAAGATGTTTTCCCAAAAAACTCTAATTTATATCAAGAAAACAGGGAGATGGTTCAAGGTACAGGACAAAGAGTAGAGTTTGCTATAAAAATGCCTGGAGAAGAGAGATATATGCCAGTAGATTCTAAATTTGCTTCTCAAATTTTTAATAACTATCTGGAGGCACAAGATTCTGGAGATAGAGAGGCCTTAGATAGAGCAGAAAGAGATTTGCGCCAATCTATTCTTAGGGATGCAAAAGATATTAGAGAAAAATATATAGGCAGTAACACAACAAATGAAGGAATAATGTTCATTCCATCTGAAGCTTTAGTGAATATAGTTTATTCCCTTGATGATATTAGAGAGAGAGTGTATCGAGAAAACGACATCATTATCATGGGGCCTGCAAATTTAGTTGCTTATCTAGGGAATTTAAAGCACAGCCATAACACTTTAGTCTTACAAGAAAATATATTTGAAGTCAAAACACACTTAGAAAATTTTAAATATGAATTTGAGAAGTTTTCTAAAACCTATGATGTTGTAAAGAAGAAATCTAATGCAGCAAATAAATCAATAGAAGAATTCCAAACTAGAATAAATGTAATGGGGAATTCAGTAGATAGAATGGGCGATAAGCTTGAGGAAGAATCAGAAGAGGCTTAACATATTAAAAAATTAAAAGGACTTATATGATAGATAAATTCCCATCTAAAGGAGAACCAGTAATGGTCACAAGAGAAATGTGTGACTTAAATAACCATATGAATGTGGTTTACTACCAGCATATATTTGAAGATGGGTGTCATGATTTTTATCAAAATATGGGATTCACAAACGAATATTTCAATGAAGGCTATTCTTCGTTTACTCTAGAGGCTAATATTCGATATCTAAAAGAGTTAAGAGAAGGAGAGAAAGGAGCGCCTTACTTTAGGCTCATAAAGGTAAACCCAAAGTTGATTCATTATGTTGGGATAATTGTAGATGAAGCTGGTGATGTTTCTTGTTTCAGTGAACATATATTGGCACATGTTGATATGAACATAAGAAGAACTTCTAAAATGCCGGATCATTTAATGGATAGCTTAAATGCAATGCTTAAAGAGCATAATTCTACTGGCCCAATTGACTTCGATCTCAGATTAGAAATTAAATAGAGGATAGTTTCTTCTGAATTTCATCAGTCAACAGAGGAAGCACTTCTAGAGATTCTAAATTTTCTTTAAGTTGCCCTGCTTTTGAAGCACCTAAAATTACTGTAGAAACATTTTTATTTAATAAACACCAGGCTATAGATAGCTTAGTTAGACTTGTTCCTATTTCCTCGGCTATTGGAACAAGTCTAGAGACTTTCTGCATTCGATCCTGGCCTCTATCTGATTCAACCATATGTTTTCGTAACCACTCGTATCCTTTGAGTGAAGCTCTTGAGCCATCGGGTATTCCTTCAAGATATTTTCCTGTAAGGGCTCCCGAGGCTAAAGGAGACCATATAGTAGTACCCATTTGGTATTTCTTGAAAATTGGCTCATATTCAACTTCAAACCTTTTTCTGTCCAACAGGTTATATTGAGGCTGCTCCATCGTTGGAGGAGTTAAGTTGTTATCTAAAGCAAATTCATAGGCTTCAGATATTTCTGCAGCAGTCCACTCTGAAGTTCCCCAATAGAGAATTTTTCCTTGAGTTACAAGATTATGCATTGCCCAAACAGTTTCACTAATTGGCGTATCTGGGTCTGCTCTATGGCAAAAATAAAGATCTAAATAATCAACCTGTAATCTTTTCATTGCTTGATGGCAGGCTTCAGTTACATGTTTTCTGCTAAGTCCAATTTGAGTGGGAGAGGGACCTTTTGTAGAGCCAAAAAAAACTTTAGAAGAGACACAGTAACTATCTCTTGGCCTATTTAAAGATTTCAAAGCTTTGCCCATAACAATTTCTGATTCTCCAGCTTCGTATCCTTCGGCGTTATCAAAGAAATTAATCCCTGAGTCAAAACAAATTCCAAACATTTCTTCTGCTAATTTTGAATCTACTTGCTTATTAAAAGTAACCCAAGAGCCAAAAGATAACTCTGAAACCTTTAAACCAGATGCCCCTAACCTTCTATATTCCATTTTTGTCTCCTTTGTAAAAATTAATTATCTAATAAAACAATCCTTGTTCCTACATTTCCTCCAGAAAGTAGATCTACAAAAGCAGCTGGTGCTGACTCTAGACCCTTAACTTCATCAGTTAATATTTTTAATTCACCCGATTCTATCCAATTGATTAATTCAGTTGTTGCCTCTTCATATTTATCTGAATAATCAAAAACCAAGAATCCTTGCATAGTTATACTTTTATTAACCAGCAGACCTGGTATTCCTTTTGGGCCTGGTTCAGGAGTGCTAGTGTCGTACTGAGAGACGACTCCGCAGCAAGCAATTCGGCCACCTGGATTTAATCTAAATAAAGCAGAACCTAATATCATTCCTCCAGTATTATCAAAATAAACATCCACTCCTTTAGGGGTAGCTTCTTTTAAGTTTTGTCTGAAGTTTGGATCTTTATAATTTACAGCAGCATCAAATCCTAATTCACTAATTAATGTATGACACTTTTCATCGCTACCGCAAACTCCCACAACATTACATCCTTTTATTTTAGCTATTTGACCAACCATATGACCCACTGAACCAGCAGCAGCAGAAATCATTACTGTTTCTTCAGCTTTGGGTTTTCCTACTTCTAATAACCCAAAATAAGCAGTTAGACCATTTATCCCTAAAGGGCCTAGATACAGAGAAGGATCTACTCCACTTCTTAGTAGAGTTAGAGATTCTGGATTTTGAACTGAGTAAGTTTGCCACCCCGTCATTGTTAAGACTTGAGAGCCTTTAGGAAATTCATCGTTATTACTTTCTATTACTTCTCCAATTCCAGTACTGTTCATTACAATTCCTGTTTTTGGAGCCCCTGCATAGCTTGCGCTACCTTGCAAACCAGCTCGAGTTCCAGCAGTAATAGCAAATGAGATTGTTTTAACTAAAACTTCATTTTCTTGTATCTCAGTTAAGTCAGATTTAATTAGTTTGTAGTCATCTTCTTTCAGTTTTCCTTCAGGAAGGTTATTTATTATTACCTGTTTATTTTTCATCATTACTTATCCTTTCTATAAAGATAATATATATTAAAACTTTAAGAAGGAAATGTTATGGAAGTAAAAAATGCAGTAATGCCCAATGAAGATCAGATAAGGGAGTTTAGTGAACAAGGAGAAAATAAACCAATATATATGGTTAATCTTCTAAAGTTTAAAGATAAGGCACAGTATCCAGATAAAAGAGAAACAAATTTAACTGGAGAAGAGGCTTACGCAATCTATTCTAAGGAAGTAGTTAGACACTTATCTAAGGTCGGAGGCAAACCTATTTTTGGAGGAGAAGTTGAGAGACTAATGCTTGGAGAGGTAGAAGACCTGTGGGATAAAGTTGCTATAGCAACTTACCCGTCAAGACAAGCTATGTTAGATATGATTTCAGATCCAGACTATATTGAAAGCGCTCAACACCGCGTTGCTGGTCTGGAAGGCCAATTAAATATTGAAACTTCTTTAATCAGTTCTGACGAATAAGCTAATGCTCACAAAAGAAAGAATAACTCTCATTGGGGCGCCGCCATCACCTTACACAAGAAAGATGATCGCCTTACTGAGATATAGGCAAATTCCATATGAAATTATTTGGGGTAATCCTGGAGATCTTTTGCAGGGAGAGGGAGCTTTTTCAGATCTAGGGATAGAGCCCCCTAAGCCTGTCTTACTTCCAACCTTTATTATGAGAAATGATAGAGGCGAGCTCCAGACTGTGACTGACTCTACACCCATTATAAGAAGACTTGAAAATGAATTTGATGGAAGAAGTGTTATCCCAGAAGATCCAGCATCATGTTTCCTAAATTATCTTCTTGAAGATTTTGGAGATGAATGGGTTACTAAATATATGTTCCATTACAGATGGCATTTTGATGAAGATGCAGATAATGCTTCCTCTATCCTTCCTTTAAATAATAAAGTCGACCTACCGGATGATATTTGGAAGCTATTTAAAGAAGGTATAGGCTCAAGGCAAATAGAGAGACTTTGGGTTGTTGGCTCAAATGACACCACTGCCCCTATTATTGAAGAGAGTTACAAGCGCTTCCTTGGAATCATGGAAAGTCATCTTAGTAATTTACCGTTCCTCTTTGGGCATAGACCAAGTTCTGCCGACTTCGCAATTTATGGTCAACTCACTCAGTTAATTGGTTTAGATCCAACTTCTAGAGCAATCGCCCATGAAGTATCTCTCAGAACAGTAGCATGGATAAATAGCATGGAAGACCTCTCAGGTATAAATCCTGATAATAACCCATGGGAAGCTTTTGAATCTTTACCTGAAAGCATGAAATCTCTCTTAAAAGAAATAGGTCATGTATATGTGCCTGCCCTGTTGGCTAATAGTAAAGCCTTAGAAAGCGGTGAAGAAACTTGGGAAGCTGAGATTGATGGGTCCACGTGGACTCAAAAGACTTTTAACTATCAAGGAAAATGTCTCCAATGGATTAACCAAGAGTTTTACAGCCTAACAGATCTTGATAAAGAAAGGATACTGGCTCTCTTTAAAGACACAGGCTGTGAGAAATTACTAATGAAAGAGAAATAACTATGAAAATATTAAGAACACCGGATGAAAGGTTTGAGGGAATAACTGATTTTCCCTATGAACCATGCTATACGAACATCAAAACTAAAGATGGAAGTGAATTGCGAATACATCATATAGATGAGGGCCCAAAAGATGGTCCTATTTTATTGGCAATGCACGGCCAGCCAGTTTGGTGCTACCTCTACTCGAAGATGATACCTTTTCTAACTGCAGCAGGAATAAGAGTTATTGCTCCCGATTTACCCGGTTACGGAAAATCAGATAAACCTGCTTCCAGAGATGATTACAGTTATCAGAATCAAGTTGATTGGATGGTTGATTGGCTAAATGCTAATGAATTTAGTGATATAACTTTCTTTGGTCAGGACTGGGGTGGGTTAATTGGATTAAGAGTAGTTGCAAGGGAAGCAGATAGATTTTCTAGGGTTTCCATGGGTAACACTGGGCTTCCCTATAATCCAGATATACCTGAAGAGGTCATTAAAGAAATAAATGACTTTAGAAAAAGCAGTATAAAACTGCACCCTTTGTCTATGGCTAAACAAGTAGGAGAAATGGATAGCGGTGAAACACATCCTGGATTGAAATTCATGTACTGGCAGAAATTTTGTTGGGACACAGAAGACCTGCCTATAGGTTTCATACAATCTATGCAAATGGATAAGAGATCTATAGTTTCGTTAATTTTAAATTATATTTTTATCTTGTTAGGAAAATATAGTGCGTCTCCTTTTAAATCTTATATAGCAAAAGCCTATGAGGCACCGTTTCCAGATCCAAGTTACAAAATGGGTCCTAGAGCAATGCCAAGTCATGTGCCCATAATTCCTGATCAGTCTCTTGAAGAACAAAGGAAAGCAAGAGAGTTTTTTAGAAAATGGGATAAACCTTTTCTAAGTGTCTTTGCAGGGGACGATCCTGTAACCAATGGTATTGAGGAAGATATCTTAGAAATGTGTCCTAATGCTAAAAGCGCACCCCAAATTGGAGGCGGTCACTTTTATCAATGGACAAGACCGAAAGAATTGTCAGAAATATTAACTAATTTTATAAAGGAAAATTAATAAATGCTTGGCGAACTCTGACTGTAAACATGTTCAATTTTAATTTACTGCCTTCCCCTGCTGATAATATATATCGAGGTAATAAAGTTGCCTTATGGTTCTTTATTGCTTTTGTTTGCTTGATGACTTGGAGATCAATTATCCATATGTTCTTTGAAGAATATGGAGCGCATGATCTTGCCACTATAATAGTATTAAAAGGTGATCCAGATCCCATGCCGCTCATGTACATGTTCTTTTCTTTGTGGGGATTTGCTCAGCTTATTTTCTGTGGGCTCTGTTGGATCGTAATCTTTCGATACAGATCACTCATATCCTTAATGTATGTATTTTGGTTAATTGAATGGAGTGGGAGGCTATTTTTATACCCGTTAATAGAAAGGGATCCTTTAGCTACAGGAATCTATACAACTGGGAATACCCCTGGGGTGGAAGGCGCTCCCTATGCTACTCTTTTATTAGTCATATTTCTTTTACTTTCCTTAAGAGAAAAGTCTTAGGAATAACCTATGAAACAATTACAAACTTTAAAAAACGATCTCAATCAATCAAGGATTATCTCAGAGAAGCTTGGAGAAGATATTCAAGATGGTGAAGTTCTTCTTCAAATTGAGAAATTTTCTTTTACCTCTAATAATGTAAGTTATGGAGTAGCTGGAGACGCTATAGGTTATTGGCAGTTCTTTCCTGCTATAGAAAATTCTGATAATTCATGGGGTTGTATTCCAGTATGGGGCTTTGCAGAAGTGGCCGTGTCAAAGAATGATGAAATAGAACATGGAGAAAGGTTTTTTGGTTATTTCCCTCCGGCAAACTTTTTAATTGTTAAACCTATAAAAATCTCTTCTCAATCTTTTAGTGATGGTAAAGAACACCGTCAAGAACTGCCTCCTGTCTACAACAACTACATAAGACTTAATGCTGAAAAAAATTATGACGTATCCATGGATGATATAAGGGCCTTGCTTTTCCCTCTTCATATAACTGCTTTTTGTTTATGTGATGCATTAGAAGAGCAATCTTATGAAGGGGCATCTCAAATCATAATCGTAAGTGCTTCAAGCAAGACGGCAATTGGTCTAGCTCAAGGACTAGCAGAAACAGATAATACGCCTAAAATAGTTGGCTTAACATCAACGGATAATACTCAATTTGTCCAGAATTTAGGCTGTTATGACGAAGTTATATCCTATGATGATTTAGGCAGCATAAGCAATGATTCATCTGTGATGGTAGATATGGCAGGCAACCAATCAGTTCTAACTTCAGTTCAAGACAGTCTTGGAGAGAATATGCTGAAATGCTTAACAGTTGGAATGACTCATTGGGATAAAGCAGGAACTGCAGAAGAGGCTCTCGCAAAAGCTGAATTAGATCAAAGGACTGAATTCTTTTTTGCTCCTGCGCATATGCAAAAAAGAAATATTGACTGGGGACAGGAACTCTATAACCAAAAAACTACCGCTTTCATGGATACAAGGGCGAAAGAAAGTCTTGAGTGGATGGAAATAAAAGAAATCTCAGGTTTAGATCAGTTTGAACCAATCTATAAAGAAGTTGTTAGTGGAAACATAAATCCTAATGAAGGCATTATCGTCAATCTAAAAAATGGTTAAAAAGTTATCTTACTTTTCTCTAATACTTATATTTTCTGGATTCTTAATTTGGGAATATAAGGTAAATGTGCTCGTATGGGCACTGCCGAAAATAATGAACTTTGCAAATCCAATTCAAGAGAATATTCCTACGAATTGGACTGAAGGGCCCATAGAAATTTCTGATAAAAACGATTCTAGGCCTAATATTATTTTAATTTTGGCAGATGATATGGGTTACAACGATATTTCTTTGCATAATGGCGGCGCTGCAGATGGATCTCTCCAGACTCCTCATATTGATTCATTGGCAAAAAATGGTATTTGGTTTTCTAGAGGATATGCCGCTAATGCTACTTGTGCACCATCTAGAGCTTCAATAATGACTGGAAGATACCCAACAAGATTTGGGTTTGAATTTACCCCTGTTCCTGAAGCTGGAAGGATGGTTCTAACTTGGCTTGCGGAAGAGGATGACTCAGCATTAAAAGCAAGAATCGATAAAGAATTAGCAATGAACTTACCTCCATTTATGGATCAAGGCATGCCTTCTGAGCAAACAACCATTGCAGAGGTTTTAAAGGGTGCGGGATATTACACAGCCCATATCGGAAAATGGCATCTTGGCCATACAGGTGGAATGGATCCTTTAAGCCAAGGATTTGTGGATTCTTTATCTTTGGGAGGTGCATATTATTTACCGGAAGACCATCCGGAGGTAGTGAATGCAAAGTTTGAAACCGGCATTGATAAGATGGTCTGGTCTGGAGGACAATACGCTGCTCAATTTAACGGAGGTGAATTGTTTGCTCCTGATAAATACGTAACTGATTACTATACAGACGAAGCCTTAAAGGTAATCGAAAAAAATCAAAATAGGCCATTTTTCTTATATCTAAGTCATTGGGCAATTCATAACCCTCTGCAAGCTTTAAGAAGCGATGTGGAACAAATGAGGCACATGACAGGGCACAATCTTCAAGTGTATGCCGGGATGATAGCTGCGCTTGATAGAAGTGTCGGAAGAATTATTGAAAAATTAAAGGATTTAAACATTCATGGTAAAACTATGATCATTTTTACTAGTGATAACGGTGGAGCCAATTACATTGAATTAGAAGATATTAATAAACCTTACAGAGGTTGGAAAATAAGTTTTTTTGAAGGAGGAATTAGAGTCCCTTTTATTGTTAGTTGGCCTGATGAGATAAGTCCAGGACTAATCTCTGACAGTGCGGTGCATCATTTTGATATTTTTCCGACAATTGTCTCAGCTGCCAAAACGATGACATCTAATAAAAAAGAAATAGATGGAGTTAATTTATTACCTTATATAAAAAAAGAGGATTCTTCCGAACCCCATGAAACACTTTTTTGGCGATCTGGTAATCACCAATCTGTCCTCCATAAAAAATGGAAATACATAGTTAGTAAAAAAGAAAATAAACGATGGTTATTTGATACTTCTATAGACCCTTTAGAAAAAAATAACTTGATAGAAAGTAATTCCAAAGAAGCTAAAAAAATAGAGGGGCTCTTAGAACAATTTAACTCTGAACAAAAAGAGCCTTTATTCCCATCTGCTTTTGAGGCCCCAATTATGATAGACAAATACGATGGGCAAACTTATGAGGAAGGTGATGAATATATTTACTGGTCTAATTAAATAATGAATCAGCTGGCTCAAAAAACTCATATCCCTTGGTGGTTAACTTTAATTCTCTTTATGGAAGTATGGCCTATGTTTTTAGGTCCATATTGGTCCCTCAGTGATCCAACTTTCCTTGGAGGGCCTGAAGCAACATCAACTATTCTCGGAGATTGGATTTATACTGCAAGAAATCTTGCGGTCGGTTTTGCATTTATTCTTGCTTACTACCTGAAGAATGCTCCAATGCTCTTCATATTAATTTTTATTAGGTTATTCACTGACTTGATTGATGGACCAGCCTTTTGGATTTTCAGGGATCAAG
>Ga0208764_10000652_pt1 | contig 22311 bp, 17 predicted proteins | sample ETNtaG_18_FD_185762 | JGI IMG/M metagenome (GOLD analysis project Ga0208764, IMG submission 185762) | Marine microbial and viral communities from oxygen minimum zone, Eastern Pacific Ocean - ETNP201302SV91 (SPAdes) (version 2) | ecosystem: Environmental > Aquatic > Marine > Oceanic ... | reverse complement strand
GCTGCACTTGGGTCATCGATAGCGGATGATGAACACTTACTGCTTTCTATGCTAAAAGAGACTGAAGGAATTGCCTATGAAGTCCTCAATGCTTATAATTTGGATTATGATAGTGTTCTTGGACTAATGGATAGTGAAGAAATTGATGAACCTGAGGAATCAGGACCCCGGAAGATTAATAAAACTGCTAAATCTAAGACTCCAGCTTTAGATCATTTTTCCCGGGATATTACGGATTTGGCTGAAAAAGAAGATTTGGATCCTGTGATAGGTCGTGAAGATGAAATTGAGCGTGTTGCGCAAATACTCACGCGTCGAAAGAAAAATAATCCCGTATTAATTGGTGAACCTGGAGTTGGTAAGACAGCGATAATAGAAGGTCTGGCGCAAAAGATTGTACAAAAAAAAGTCCCCAGATTATTGCATAATAAACGAATTTTATCATTGGATTTACCAGCAATCGTAGCTGGCACAAAATATCGTGGTCAGTTTGAAGAGAGATTAAAGACAATAATGGTAGAGTTGGAATCAACGGAAGATGTACTAATATTTATCGATGAACTCCATACCTTGGTTGGTGCAGGAGGGGCGTCTGGTTCATTGGATGCATCAAATATGTTTAAACCAGCGTTAGCACGTGGTGATATTCATTGTATTGGTGCAACGACACTAGATGAATATCGCAAATATGTGGAGAAAGATGGGGCACTAGAAAGACGGTTCCAAAAAATAATGGTTAATCCTTCGAGCATTGAAGAATCAATAGAAATATTGAAAGGCCTCCAAGAATCTTATGAAAATCATCACAATGTTACTTTTGATCAAAAAGCTATTGAAGCGTGTGTTTATCTATCTCATCGGTATATAACAGATAAATATTTGCCTGACAAAGCAATTGATATTTTGGATGAAGCTGGCAGTAGAGCCCACATGCTCAATATGGATGTACCACAAGATTTGATAGATCTAGAGCTAAAAATTGAAGAATTACGTCGTGAAAAAGAAACAGTGGTTGTAGCTCAAAGATTTGAAGATGCAGCTGCACTTCGTGATAAAGAGCAATCCTTATTAGGAAAACTTGCATCAATGCAGAAAAAATGGCATCAGGATGAATCCAATCATCCATTTCAGGTGACTGAAGAAAATATAGCTGATGTAGTAAGCCTGGTGTCGGGAATTCCAGTGAATAAAGTTGCTCAATCAGAGTCGCAAAAATTGCTGAAAATGAGAGATGAATTGCATAAATCAATTATTGGTCAGGATAAAGCAATAGACAGTGTTTCTAAGTCTATTCAGCGAGCCAGGATGGGCCTCAAGAGTTATAAAAAGCCAATTGGTGTATTTCTTTTTCTTGGGCCTACAGGAGTTGGTAAAACTGAATTAGCAAAAGTATTAGCAAATTACCTATTTAGTCATACTGATTCTCTTATTAAAATAGATATGTCAGAATATGGAGAACGATTTTCTATATCACGACTTATTGGTGCACCACCGGGATATGTTGGATATGAGGAAGGAGGTGAACTTACAGAAAAGGTACGGCGCAATCCCTATTCTGTTATTCTGTTTGACGAATTTGAGAAAGCGCACCAAGATGTAGGTAATTTATTATTACAGTTATTTGATGAAGGTATTCTAACTGATGGGTTAGGACGTAAAGTAGATTTTCGAAATACTATCATTATAATGACATCAAACTTGGGGACAAAAGATATAAAAGTTGATGGCAGGTATGGTTTTGTGAAAAAATCTGGAAAAGCAGATTACGAAACTATGCAATCCACAATAATGGACCGTGTAAAGAATGTATTTAGCCCTGAATTATTAAATCGCATCGATGATACAATTGTTTTCCATACGTTAGATGAAAATGACGTTTTAAGTATTATTGATCTGCAATTAAGGGAACTGATTGAAAATTTACAGAAAATGGAAATTAAAATTACAATTTCCAAGCGCGCCCGGAAGCTATTGGTTAAGAGGGGTTTCCATAAAGAATATGGAGCGCGGAACTTAAGACGAACGATTCAAAACTCGCTTGAAGACCCCATATCTGAATTATTGCTTGAAAATAAATTCGGTTATGGTGATAAGATTACAGTTGACAGTAAGAAGGATGAATTAATCTTTTCTCCAGTAAAAAAACAGGCAAATAAGTCAGTAAAAAAGGCCAGAGAAACAAAAATTGTGAAGACGAACGAAAATCCTCATAAAGTTTGAAATTTACCTCGTATTTCTGCCATATTTAAATATTAACACCTATTTTATCTGCCAAATAGGTTAATTTAGTTTTCTGGCATAGTTATTGTCTATTATTTACTTGAACCATTCTAACTGGAGTAAATAATGGAAAATATTCAAAAATTTATGATCAACCATCCCTTATTAAGTATGGCAATGATACTACCTTTTAGCCTCATTATTGTGATTGGCATTTTTTCAATTCTCATCAATTTCGTTTTACCAGTGTTATTAGCCTTTTGGCTATCAGGTTGGGTTTACACTGCAATTGTAGGTGAAAAAGTTCAAAAATATTACCAGCAGCCTCTTTGGTTCATTAGATACAAGTCTGCTATATAATTAACTACATGAAAGATAGGAGATATAAATCATGAGTAAGATAATTGGTATTGATCTTGGTACGACAAATTCTTGTGTTGCAGTTTTAGAAGGTGGTGAACCTTCTATCATAACAAGCCCAGAAGGCGGACGCACAACCCCTTCTGTTGTCGCATTTACGAAAAAGGGAGAAAGATTAGTTGGTCAGCCAGCTAAAAGGCAAGCAGTAACAAATCCTATTAATACGGTTTTTTCAATCAAGAGATTTATGGGTCGTATGTATGATGAAGTCGGAACAGAAATTGAAGAAGTACCTTATAAAATTGAAAAAGGACCAAATAATGGTGTAGTGGTTAAAATAGATGATAAGGAATATAATCCCCCAGAAATCAGTGCCATGGTTTTACAAAAATTAAAGCAAATGGCTGAAGAACACCTTGGTACAACAGTAACTGATGCAGTTGTAACAGTACCTGCTTATTTTAATGATTCCCAGCGACAAGCTACCAAGGATGCGGGTAAAATTGCTGGACTTAATGTAAGAAGAATTATCAATGAACCAACAGCTGCAGCGCTTGCCTATGGACTTGATAAGAAAAAAGACGAAAAAATTGCAGTCTTTGATTTAGGAGGCGGTACTTTTGATATTTCTATACTTGAACTCGGTGATGGTGTTTTTGAAGTAAAATCTACTAATGGTGATACCCATTTAGGCGGAGATGATTTTGATCAAAAGGTTTTGAACTGGATTGCTGATGAATTTAATGCTAGTGATGGTATTAATTTGAAGAAAGATCCGATGGCCTTGCAAAGGTTAAAAGAAGCCGCAGAAGCTGCCAAGAAGGAATTATCAAGTTCTAAGCAGACTGAAATAAATCTCCCTTTTATTACTGCAGACGCATCTGGTCCTAAACATCTTAATTTGACCCTTACACGAGCAAAATTTGAAGAGTTAGTGTCAGATTTAGTGGAAAGAACAATTGATCCCTGTAAGCAAGCGATTAAGGATGCTGGTCTAAAAGCATCAGAAATTGATGAGGTTATTTTAGTGGGTGGCTCATCTAGAATACCAAAAATTCAAGAGAAAGTGAAAGATATTTTTGGTAAAGAATCAAATAAAAGTGTTAATCCAGATGAGGTAGTTGCACTGGGCGCATCTATTCAAGGTGGTGTCTTAGCAGGTGATGTAGATGATATCCTCTTGCTTGATGTTACTCCTTTATCACTTGGGATTGAGACATTAGGTTCAGTTGCTACAAAATTAATTGAAAGGAATACTACCATTCCGACAAAAAAATCGCAGATATTCAGTACTGCTGCGGATAATCAGACCACTGTTGAGATTCATGTATTACAGGGAGAGCGTGAGATGGCTGTAGATAATAAAACAATCGGTCGTTTCCATCTTGATGGTATTCCACCTGCACCAAGAGGTATGCCGCAAATAGAAGTAACGTTTGATATTGATGCTAATGGAATTCTAAATGTTGGTGCCAAAGATAAGGCTACAGGAAAAGAACAAAGTATCCGCATTGAAGCATCAAGTGGATTAAGTGATTCAGAGGTTGATAAAATGGTAAATGATGCTAAGAAGCATGAGGAAGAGGATAAAGATAAACGGGAATTAATTGATTTACATAACCAGGCTGAACAATTGATTTACCAGACAGAAAAAAATATCAAAGAATTTGATGATAAGTTAAATGATGATGACAAAAAGAAATTATCTGATGCGGTTGAAAAATTGAAAAAGGAAAATAGTGGTTTAAGTAAAAGTGATATTCAATCCTCAATTGACTCTTTAAATACTGTTTGGAGTGAGCTGGCAACAAAATTATACGATGAAACAAAAGAAACTCCTAATGATGATCAAAATGACGATGGAAAAAGCAAAGGAAGAAGTAAGTCCAAGGAAAAAGAGGAGGGTGAAATTGAAGATGCAGATTTTGAAGTAGTGGACTAAAATACATTAATACATTATAACCCAAAATAAAAAGCGTCTATACAGACGCTTTTTTTATTTTTGGAACAGGACGCATGTATATTCGTTAACTTAGTATATATACGAAATATAATGAAATTACTGAAAACTCTTATATTGACCTTAGTAGTTCTGTTGAGCATAACAGTACTGGTTTCATTAACACCATCCTTATGGAAAGAGTTAATTGAATATCAAATAAATGAACAATTAACAGAAAGGGGTGATTGGGAAATATCTTTTAATAAAGTAAGCGGTCATTTACTAGCCAATGTTTCCATTCAATCCTTAAGATTAACCAATCTTAATAAATCAAGTATCTTTATTTCGAATGTTGATCTCCGTTTAAATATATTGGAATCATTGTTTGGATATCCAAGTTTCAAATACTTGAAACTAAAAGAAGTTACAACTACTCTTTTCCAATCAACAAAATCATCTGATTTAAGATCAGATCCTTTTGATTTAAAGGAAATCCTAGAAAAACAGTTTACTGTTGATCGTCTTCAATTTGATGGTAGGATTACAATACCTGAGATTACAATACTTAAAGACTTCTTATTTCAATTTGATGGGCGTTTTGATCTTAATATGAATTCACTCGACCTTGATGTTAATGAATTATATTTTGCAATGGAAGAAACAGAATTTGATGTACGGTTGGTAGAATCACGAATATCATTATTTCCAGCAAAACTAGTGTGCGAAAATATAAATGGTACGATCGATTCATTGGGTGTTAAGGGAAAATTCAGTTATAACTGGTTAGACGATAAAGACATGAGAATTGACGTTTTTCTTGACCAATATCAAATCCCAAAAACATTTTTTGATAGATTACCTCTTCAACCAAAACTATCTGCATTAGAAACAGAAATTCATATCCAGTCTGATCTAAAAACATTTGAAGGGAATGTAACACTGACGAATGATTTAGGCTTAAAAACCTCTGGTAATATTTCTTTATCGAATTTTGATGATTTCTTTTCTTTAGATCAGGTGAAATTAGAGGGTGAGGATGCCAGCCTGTCAATGAGTGGTATTTATCAAAAAGATGGTCATTTTAATGTATCAATACAGCTAACTAATTTTGATCTAAATAAATGGATCATAGATGATCTTCCTACGGATTTGAATGGTCTTGTAGGAATTGAAGGCACAGTAGAAGAAAGCAGATTGGATCATATTACACTTACAATGGAATTGTTAGAAACTAAGCTTTATAAAGATCGGAATATATCAGTATCAGGTACAGCTGATTATGTGAATGAGTTATTAAATATCGAGGAACCGCTGGAATTATCAATTGGAAATAGTAGTGTAATAGTAACCGGAACCAGTGACTTTAAAAATGAAGTCTATAATTTGGATTTAGATCTAGATAATGCTGATGTTTTCATTATTAACAATTTTTGGTCCGACAGTCTAGAAAATGGTAAAGCAACTGGCAGTCTTTTTGTATCTGGTCCTTTTAATAACCCTAATCTGAGCGCTGAACTTGTACTGAGAAATATAAGTTACAAGAATTTTGATTTAGAAAGTTTTGAATTCTTTGGGATTTTAAATAGTTCAGACCAATATACTACTGGAGATTGCCAATTACGCATTGGAACAGGGACATGGAATGACCAATCTTTCGAAAGTGGTGTAGTTGATTTATCTTATACACAGGATGGTTTAGAGATCCAGAGTGCAGAATTCAAAAATAATAATGATTTTTTTCAATTATCTGGGTTTTTGAAAAATGATGGCAATGGAGTATTTGACCGTCTTCAGATTGCTGCAAATCAGCAATATTTAATCAATACTAAACCCATAGAATTCACCCTGAGTAATGGAGTAGATTTACTCGATTTGGATTGGGCGGAAAATGAATTGACTTTGAAGCCCTTTGAATTTCACGTTAATGATGGGATTCTCACTGGTTATTTAACACTAACTGATAAAGTAGATGGTTTATTGAAAATATCAAATATAGGCACAGATATACTAGATTTTTTGATTTCTGATGAGCGAATTAAAATTCATGGCCAGGTATTTGGTGAATTATCTGCTACCTCAAGGGAAAATTCTTTGGATTATGCAGTAGATTTAGCGATAAAGAATGGTGAGATTGCTTCTCAGAAATTTGATGAATTAATCATATCAACATTTTACAGTGATTCAATTCTACACATTGATGAAATTACATTGATCCAAGGTGATAAAACTGGTATTCAGATTGCAGGCGTAGTTCCACAATATTATGGGGATTCCAGTCCAATTGAAATAGACGCTATGATCAACATGAAAAAGGTTGATATTTCAATTTTTACTCAATTTATTCCTGACTGGTTCACACTCGATGGTTTGGTAAGTGGAGACATTAATTTTGGTGGTATTCCAAATAATACTAAATTTAATTTTGATCTGTCTATAGATGATGGCGTTTTTGAAGGGTTGGATCTTGGTGATGTTACAGGAATGGGGCTCTTCGATTCAAGACGTTTATATTTTAACCAATTTACTGCAGTGAGAGGGAAAGACCACGATATTGCAGGCGCAGCTTACCTACCCATGGATTTAAACTTCAATTCAGAAAATCTAGGAGATATGTTTATGACTGATTCGTTGTGGGTTGATGTAAGTGGTGATTTCAATCATCTTGAATTCCTTTCTGAATATTTAATTGATGTGGACTCCTTACCGGGGAATCATAATATTTCCCTGCAGATTACAGGCCCACCTGATAAAATCCTTAGGAACGGAAAAATATCAATCATAGATGGTTCTATCTACACGGTTTTATTAGATGAACCAATAAGAGGTATTAATGGTAAAGGTATACTAGTTAATAATCTGCTATCAATTGAAAACCTCGTTGGTTCTGCGAATATTAAGCCGCAAAATAATAGAGCAAATATTTTTATTGGTGGAAATATAAATATGACAAGGTTCTTCGAGCCCTACTATGACCTCAGCGCTAAAGGAAGCGATGTCTTTTTCAAAACCTTATTAGGCGATATCGAAGGTGTGGTTAATATTGATGTAGATATTACTGGAAGAGATATAATTACAATAGCGGGTGGAATAGAAGCGATCGATGCTGTTATGTACCAAGAGTTTGAGGTTAATACATTACCTACTGCGGAACTCGATCCTAGCAATACGATTATCAACTACAAATTAAATTTCCCAATCACTGGTAAATTTGTTTTAAGAAATAGTCAAATTGATGCACAATTAGGCGGTGAGTTGAGTATATCCATGTTTGGAGACCAAAACGCTGATTACACTGGAGAACTATTTGTTAGGGAAGGAAAATTTTATTATTATGGTGATATATTCAACATCACAAATGGATATTTGGCTTTTGATGCCAAAGGATTTAATCCATATTTAGATTTATCTGCATTTACTACAATAAAAGAGGAAAACATCACCATTACTCTTGTTGGACCATTGGATAATCCAAAATTAGGTTTAGAATCATCTAGTGGTTTTGCGGAAAGTGATATACTTGAATTACTTACTATAAGAAGCCGTTTCGAAGATCAAGAGATTAGTTCGTCAGGCCTAGGTAGTCAAGCCCAGTCAATATTTGTTGCTTATTTGGAAAAGGAATTGGAACGAAATTTTATGCAGATTAGTGGACTTAGAAAATTAGGTATCGTAGAGGACGTTAGTATATCTGGTGCTTCTGCCTTGATTGACCCTACGGGCTCAGATGATTTAGTGATTAAAGCACAGGTTTCGAGAAATTTATCCTTGAACTATTCTTACAAACGGTCATTCTCATTTGCCAACCCATACTTGAATCAGGTTGGTGTTGAACTCAAATTAAATCCTTACTTTTCACTAATAGGAAATGTTGATGAATTGGGTAATATGCACGTAAAATACCGCCTGCGTTATTCTTATTAAATAGTAATACCAAAATGAAATACTGTTATTTGGTTTTAACAGGCTTACTTAGCCTGAATCTATTGTGGGCTTTAACCGAAGATGCTCCCCGTGTTAGTAGTGTAAGTTTTATCGGTAACTCAAGGATTAAGAGTAAGCACCTCGAGCAAATTATCAATATTCAAAATAAAACTTTTTCCCTTAATCAATCTTTTGATCGACGTATTATAAAACTTGATGCTATTAGCATTAAAAACTTTTACCTGACAAAAGGTTATTTGGATGTGGCTGTCATTGATTCATTTACAATTAGCGATAATAGTGCAGATATATTCTTTAATATTCAGGAAGGCAAACAATATTTTCTCCAATCTATAAATCTATCAGGCAATGTTAAACTTACAAATAAACAAATAATATCTATTTTTAAACTAAAAGAAAATAAACCATTTGATCCGGTAGCTATTCAGATTAACAGAAGCGGCCTAGATGAAGCCTATCATGAGGAAGGTAAATTATTTTTGGAGACAACCATATCTCAACTTGTAAATGATTCAGTAGTTGTGAATATTGAAATCCAAGAAGGACCGGATGTACATATTAATAAAATTTACGTCGAAGGTATGAAAGGGAAACTAGACTCTAATGTAATATTTAGAGAATTAGAATTCAAAGTTGGGGACAAATATGTAAAAAGTAATATAGATGCCAGCCAAAGAAATTTAATGGAGATTGGCATTTTTTCAATGGCTGCAATAATGCCTGTAAAAAATATGACTAATGATACTACGGTTAATTTAGTTATTGAATTAAGAGAACTAAATCGAAGAGAGATATTATCTTCCGGTGGTTTAATAGCAGTAACAGTAAATGAAGGTGTTGATCCAGTTAGTGCGCTCGGTGGTGATGTTTCTTGGAAAGACCGTAGGGTTTTTAACTCCGCTGCTAATTTAGAGATGAAATCATTACTTGCAATACCACTGGAAACTGGATTGCAGTATCCCCGCGCTACGGTCGACTTGCTTTTATCAAATCAATGGATACTCGGATTACGCATACCAACTGAATTAAGTAGTTTTTTTCAATCATTTCGAAATTTCGAGCAAAATGAAGGTATATACCGGTACGGTTTTCAGTTGGCCAATATTTTACGATTTGATGATAGGTCATATGTAAGATCGATTTTACGGTGGGAATTATTTGATGATAAAAAACGTGATAATAAGAATGATATAGAAAATCGATCTTACAGGATAATTGGTAGATTGGATAAGGCTAATCACCCTTTATATCCATCAAGAGGATATGTCCTATTTACAGAGTTCATTAGTGTTGGTGGTTTACTTGGTGGAAATAGAACTTACCAGAAAATTGATACTGGAATTCAAGGATATTTACCAATAAGGAAGAATTGGACCATGGCTAGCCGTATAAAGTTCGGTATGATCTTTAATTGGGATGAAAACTATGATGAATACGAAACAACTCTATTATATGATAAATTTTACTTGGGTGGAAGTTCAAGCCTGAGGGCCTGGGAAGCTCTTAAATTTCTTACAGAAAATGATGAAAATACCCCTAGGGGTGAACTGATTCGACTTTTGTTAAACTGGGAGATTCGATTCCCAATAGTTTGGTTATTGGGTGGTGAAATATTTTTAGAAGGAGGGCAACTTACAGATAATATAAATAATGTTGCTTTGAAATCAATCCAATGGGGAAGAGGGTTTGGAATTACACTTGCATCACCATTTGGGCCTATACGATTGGATTATGCTGGCCGTTTTGATAAACCTGAATCCGGGCAACTTAATCTTGGGTTCTTATACATATTTTAAAAGGAACAATTAATTATTTATTATGTATATAATCGTAGTTCTTTCTTGAAGATGGGTATGCTAGCGTATAAATTCCGCAGTTTTTAAATACAGGTATTTATCTAGAATGAGGAAAACACTTTATATTCTAACAATTATTGGGATTATCATCATTGGCTGTGGTAATAACCAGACTGCAGATGAATTATTTAGCGGAGCGGAGAATGCTCGAAATGAAAAAGATATAAAACGCGCATTATCTAATCTTGATTTGCTACTAGAAAAATATCCTGACCATGTTCTGGCCGCGAAGACACAATACCTAATTGGTGACATTTACATGAATGATTTGCGTGATTTTGATAGTGCAATTACTGCTTATGTCGATGTGGTGAACAATTTTTCCGGAACAAATCAAGAAGCACAAGCACAATTTATGATTGGTTATATTTATGCTAATATTTTAAACGACAATTCTCAAGCAGAATTAAATTATAAGAATTTTTTGGATCGATTTCCTGATCACGAATTAGCGCCATCGGTCCAATTTGAACTAGATCATCTTGGTAAGGACATAAATGAGATTGATGTCCTAAAGCATATTACATCCTAAAATATATCAATATTATTTTATGTCAGATTTTAGTTTATCAGAAATAAATGAACTTATATCTCGCGAATCGAGCTTTGTTGATACACTTAAGGAGGCTGTTAGCGAGACGATTGTAGGTCAGGCCGATCTTGTCAATCGGCTTTTAATAGGTATGTTGGCTAATGGGCATATCCTCGTTGAGGGCGTGCCGGGCCTGGCCAAGACTTTGCTGGTTAAGACAATAGCGCAGCTTATAGATTCCAAATTCCAGCGAATTCAATTCACACCTGATATGCTTCCAGCAGATTTAATAGGTACTCTTATTTATAACCAAAAAACAGGCGGGTTTGAAACAAGAAAAGGTCCAATATTTGCTAATATAATCCTAGCTGATGAGATCAATCGTTCGCCCGCAAAGGTTCAGAGTGCCTTATTAGAGGCAATGCAGGAAAGACAGGTTACCATTGGAAAGGATACTTTTGTTCTTGATAGTCCATTTCTTGTTCTTGCTACGCAAAATCCAATAGAGCAAGAAGGTACATACCCGTTACCCGAGGCGCAAGTCGATAGATTTATGCTAAAGCTGAAAGTAGATTATCCAACAAAAGATGAAGAAAAACAAATATTGAGGAAAATGGCAAAAACATCTGTTAATCAATCAATTAGCCCAGTTGCAAAGCCAGAACAGATTTTAAGGGCACAAAACATAATAAACGATATTTATGTTGATGAAAAAGTTGAAGAATATATATTGAACCTTATATTTGCTACACGAAATCCTGAAGATTTTGGTTTAAATGATTTGCCCGGCCTTATTGATTACGGAGCTTCACCAAGAGCTTCAATTAATATTGTATTAGCTGCGAGGGCCCGTGCTTTCATAGAACATCGTGGATATATCACGCCTGAAGATGTTCGTTTCGTAGGAGCAGATGTACTTCGTCATCGCATCATTTTAACTTATGAAGCAGAAGCAGAAGAATTAACATCTGAAGAGATTATCCAACGACTTTTCGAAACAATCGAAGTCCCCTAATTACTATTGTAATATGATCCCGAAAGAGATCATCCAAAAAGTACGTCATATTGAGATCAGAACCCGCGGTCTAGTTAATGATCTTTTTGGCGGTGAATACCACTCCGTTTTTAAAGGTAGAGGTATGTCATTTTCTGAGGTAAGAGAATACCAGTCCGGGGATGATATTAGTTTAATTGATTGGAATGTGACCGCGCGATCTAATGCGCCATATATTAAAGTCTTTGAGGAGGAGAGAGAATTAACTGTTTATCTCATAGTTGACATGAGCAGATCAGGAAATTTTGGCACACTAAGGAAATTTAAAAATGAAATTGCCGCAGAAATTGCTGCAGTTTTGGGTTTTTCAGCTATAAAGAATAATGATAAGGTTGGATTAATCCTATTTAGTGATGGTATTGAAAAATATGTTGTCCCAAAAAAGGGAAAATCACATGTCTTACGTGTAGTTAGAGAACTACTTTACCACAGGCCAAAAGGACGGAGAACCTCAATTCAAAATGCAATTGATTTCTTAATGAAGGTAGCAAAACGAAGAAGTGTCGTATTTCTAATCTCTGATTATATGGATGAAGGATATTGGAAATCGCTTAAGATTGCCAATCGAAAACATGATCTAATTGGCATTCAAATGAACGATTTAGCAGAATCAGATATACCTAACTTGGGATTGTTAAAGGTACATGACCCAGAAACTAATGAGCAATTCTGGATTGATACGAGTTCAAAAGAAGAACGTTTACTTTTTAAAAAAGAACAAGAAGAAAAATGGATAAAATTCAAGAAGGAATGTGATCGTATAAAATTTGATCTAATCCAAATTTTTACTACAGGTGATTATGTTGACCCGTTAATGAATTATTTTAAGCGCCGTGAAAAGCGTATATAACTGGTCATGGTCCCAAGAATAAAACTTTTCTTTATTGGCCTGATAATTATTTTAAATGCCTGTGGAAAAGACGAGAGTTTAAATAGTTCTTTTAAATTATATGTATCAACCGATACATCTTCTGCAGCAATTGGAGATTTGATAAAATTCAGGATTGAGACAGAGTCCCTTGGAGACAATTATTTGGTCATACCAGATCCTCCGTTTAATGAACCATTGGAATTACGACAATTAAAACCGATATATAATGAAATCGGAAAAATTACTGGATTAGACTATATCTTATCTGTATGGGATACAGGTAAAGTGGTTATCCCAACCGTCGCTGTAAATATTTTTAAACAGGACAGTACTTTAGATTTTGTAATGCACACCGATTCACTAGAAATTAATGTTGTATCAATGGTTGCTAAAACTAGGTCAAAATCTATGAGACCAATAAAAGGGCCTGTGCCTGTTTTTAAAAGGTGGCCAATGACGACAATTATTTTAGTCTTGTTGTTAGCTGGAATTTTATTTGGATTGCACTTCATTTATGGTAAACGTATACCTGCTAAACATATAGAAGTAGAAACTGTAAGATCTACCAGGTCGGCTGATGAGATGGCACTTGATAAACTTAACCATTTAAAGGATAGCACATATCTTCAACGTGGCGAGATAAAAAAGTTTTATGTAGAGCTTTCCTATATTTTAAGAGAGTATGTAGAGAACAGTGTGTACATAAAGACATTGGAAATGACTACTGAAGAAATAAAGCTGTACAGATCAGTAATTCCTTTTGATCATGACCAATTAGGTATATGGATGGATATTTTGCATCGGGCTGACCTAAGTAAATATGCGAAATCTGACCCAGAGAGTATGATTTGCCATGAAGACCTAGCTGCAGGTGAAACATTTGTGAAAAATACTGTGCCATCCTGGAAAATACAAAACACGTAAAATGGAATTATAGGTGTGTAACTAAAATTTGAGATAGCAAAGGAAAAGGTTAAATTCAAATTACAAAACGTGATTATCTATGGCCACGACAAGTGATATAAAAAAGGGCGCTATTCTGTTGGAAAACGGTAAGCGAATGAAAGTATTGGAATTTCTACATGTTAAACCCGGTAAAGGTAACGCATTTGTTCGTACAAAATTGCGAGATATTCAGTCAGGTAAAATAGTAGAAAAAAAATTTAATGCTGGTGCAAAAATTGAATTAATTAGAATTGATGTAAAGGCAATGCAATACTTATATAAAGATGGTGATAGTTATGTATTCATGGATAGCCAGACATATGATCAAATCAATATTCTAGCGGACATTATTGGCAATAAAATCAATTTTCTAAAATCAGGTCAGAATGTAGATATATTATTTGATGGTGCTTTAATTATCGATATTCGCTTGCCTGCACACGTTAATCTTGAAGTACAACATACTGAGCCAGGCGAGAAGGGAAATACGGCAACAGGGGCCACTAAACCAGCAACAGTTGAGACTGACTATGTGGTAAATGTTCCTTTATTTATCAATAGTGGAGATATATTAAAAATTGATACAAGAAGTGGGGAATATATTGAAAGAGCAAGATCTTAGGGTTAGTTTTCCTACTTGAAACCTATGTAAGTATATGTGGCAGGATAGGCTAAAAGAAATTCTTTATATTCTTGATAACAGCGATGTTAATGAAATCGATGTTACTTTTTTTGGCATTCGGTATCGTGTGGTAAAAGAAGCACCTGGATGGGATGAAGGCTTACCAAAAGCTACGGTAAGTCCAAAACAGAACTCTAACCAATCAAATATATCCAAAATGGGCAAGCCAGCGACTGAAGAACCGGACTCATCTTCTGGAGATGAAATATTATCACCGATGCCAGGAACATTCTACATTGCACCATCTCCTGATGATCATCCCTTTGTAAAAGAGGGTGATTCTATTAAAAAAGGTGACATACTCTGTATTATTGAAGCCATGAAAATCATGAATGAAATTGAAGCTGAGGATAAAGGTGTAATTCAGAAAATTCTTGTTGAGAATGGACAGGCAATAGAATTCAATCAGCCTTTGTTTATTATCGAACCTAATTAATTTATTATGTATAAAAAGATCCTGATTGCTAATCGGGGTGAAATTGCACTGCGAATTATTCGGGCCTGTCATGAACTTGGCATAAAAACTGTAGCTGTTTATTCTACTGCAGACGAATACTCGCTCCACGTAAAATTTTCTGATGAAGCTGTCTGTATAGGTCCACCTGCTAGTAATGAAAGCTATTTAAATATACCTCGTATCTTGGCCGCAGCTGAAATAACCCATGCAGAAGCAATTCATCCTGGATATGGCTTTTTAGCAGAGAACGCGGAGTTTTCACGTATTTGCCAGGATAATGGTTTCGTTTTTATTGGTCCCACATCACAGATTATCAATGCAATGGGAAATAAGTCAGAAGCAAAAAAAACGATGAAGAGTTGCGGCGTGCCTGTTATACCAGGTAGTGATGACTTAATTAATGAAGTAGTTGAAGCAAAAATTCTTGCAGAAAAATTGGGCTATCCTATCATGATAAAGGCTTCAGCGGGTGGTGGGGGCAGAGGAATGCGCCTAGTTAAATCGCAAGATGAGTTGGAATCTGCTTTTGGCGCCGCAAAGGCTGAGGCAAAAAATTCTTTTAATAACGGTGATCTATATTTGGAAAAATTTATTGATAATCCGCGCCATATTGAGGTTCAGATATTAGCTGACAACACGGGTAATACAATTCATCTGGGTGAGCGAGAGTGCACGATCCAGAGAAGACACCAAAAATTGATTGAAGAGAGTCCCTCAGTTATAATCGATAGTGATTTGCGAAAAAAACTTGGATCATCTGCAATTAATGCTGCCAAGACTGTGAATTATATCGGTGTTGGCACAGTGGAATTTCTTGTTGATAAAAGTCTTAACTACTATTTCATGGAAATGAATACGAGAATACAAGTAGAGCATCCAGTTACAGAAATGGTCTCAGGTATAGACTTAATAAAACAACAAATCAGAATGCATGCTGGTAAATCTTTCCCATCTTTCCTTGAAAATTTTCACTTAAGGGGACATGCAATAGAATGCCGCATTAATGCAGAAGATCCAGCTAATCAATTTGCACCTTCACCAATGGAAATAACCAGTTTTCACATGCCTGGAGGAAAAGGTGTCCGGGTTGACAGTCATGCTTATGCAGGATATAAAATTCCCACATATTATGATTCAATGATAGGAAAATTGATTGTGTGCGCAAGTTCCAGAGAACGGGCAATCATTCGGATGGAGCGTGCATTGGAAGAATGTATTATTGAAGGTCCGAAGACAACAATTCCATTTCACCAGGCCATCATGCGGGATGATCAATTTAAAAGTGGTAATTTCGATACGAGTTATTTGGAAAATTTTCAATTTAGTGACACAGATTAAATTTAGAGGAATAAATTAATGAATGTACCAAATGATTTATTATACACCAGTGATCATGAATGGGTAAGTGTTGAAGGAAATGTGGCCACCGTAGGTATAACTGATTTTGCCCAAAGCGAACTAGGCGATATTGTATTTGTTGAATTTCCAGAGTTGAATTCAACTGTGGAAAAAGGACAATCCACAGGTTCTATAGAAGCAGTAAAAACAGTTGCTGATCTTTATATGCCCATATCTGGTACCGTAATTGTAGTAAATGAAAACCTTGATAAAAATCCTGAAGCAGTTAACAATACACCATATGATGATGGTTGGATGGTAAAGATCGAGATAGCTAACCAAGATGAAATAAGTGACCTATTAACCGCCACAGCATATAATAATCTAATTTCGTAAATTTAACTAAAATGATGAATTCAAAAGTCTATAACCATTTATTATCCGTTCGAAAAAAGAAGGGCGCCGGTTATATTGTACTCATTGACCCGGATAATAAAAGTGAAGACGATCTACCAGAAAAGGTCAAGGCAATTAACGATTCAGGTGTAGATGCAATATTCGTTGGCGGTAGTCTAATGATGGATAGTCGTTGCAGTGACCGTGTTGCTCAAATAAAGTCTCTGGCTGAAATTCCAGTGATATTTTTTCCAGGTGGTATTTCCCAACTTAACAGTCATTACGATGCGATTCTTTTTATGTCCATTATATCAGGCAGGAATCCCCATTATTTAATCGGTGAACAAGTTATTGCTGCACCAATCATAAATGATCTAGCTATTGAGGTTATACCAACTGGGTATTTATTGCTGGATGGAGGCAGTGACTCTGCGGTACAGTTTATGAGCGGTACGGCACCTATTCCTATGGATAAACCAGATATTTTAATAGCACATGCACTTGCGGCCCAATATTTAGGAAAACAATTAATATACCTTGAAGCTGGTAGCGGAGCAAAACAAGCAGTTACAAATGAATTGATTAAAGAAGTGTTTGAACAAGTGGACATCCCCTTGATAGTTGGTGGAGGAATTCGAACGCCAGAAGTTGCCAGAGAAAAGGTTGAATCTGGAGCTAGTTTTGTGGTCACAGGTACTATAATTGAAGAAAAAAATAATGAAAATATTTTGGAAAAATTTGCAGAAGCTGTACATGTGAACGAAACATGAGTGCTAAAATAAATTCTAGGCAGATAATTTCTATTAGTGCAGATATTAAACGGGCCATGCTTGATGCTTGCGCTAAAGATATTGATATTGCAGCAACTATTTTGACTGACGCTGTAAAAAATGGTAGAAAAATATTGTGGTGTGGTAATGGAGGTAGTGCTGCGGATGCCCAACACATGGCCACTGAACTTATGGGTGGGCTTCGAGATCATGATCGGCCAGCAATCGCGTCCATTGCATTAACTACGGATTCATCTTTTCTTACTGCATGGTCGAATGATACAGATTTTAATACAATATTTTCCCGGCAGCTTGATGGTCTAGGAAAGGCTGGCGATGTACTTGTTGCCATTTCTACAAGCGGTAATTCAGAAAATATTGTGCAGGCTGTTGAAAGGGCGAAGTCAATGAATATGGCTGTAATCATTTTAACTGGTCAATCCGGCGGAAAATTACGTGAGAAAGGCGATGTAATAATCCGTATACCTAGCGATGATACCCAGCGTATTCAAGAAGGACATTTACTAGCAGAGCACATTATGTGCGAAGTGGTGGAAAATGCTATTTTAAATTAGAGGTATTAATAGGTTGAAAACCTATCTTAAGGATTACATTACTATGCTTCGTGTTGAAAAAAATCTTTCACCCAATTCTATTTCCGCCTACAAAGGTGATTTAAAACGTTATCTTGATTTTTTATCTAATGATCAATCATTAATAGATCTCGATGATATCCGACAGATTCATATCCGCAGTTTTATCCGCTATTTAAATGATATCCATTTGGCGCCGGTAAGTATTACACGATCATTTTCATCGATACGATCTTACCATGAATTTTTATCAATGGAAAAGTTTGTAAAGAAAAATCCAACCCAGTTATTGGATCCTCCAAAACTCCCAAAAAAAATACCACAGGTTTTGTCCGTTATTGAAATAGAAGCGATTATAAATGCAGTGGATACCGAGAATTTAATGGGTTACAGGGATAAGGCCATTCTGGAAGTTTTATATTCTGCTGGATTACGTGTGTCTGAATTATGTCAACTGGTAGTGCAGAAAGATTTACCGGATATACAAATGCTTCGTGTAATTGGAAAAAAAAAGAAGGAACGATTTGTTCCTATTGGTAATAATGCAATCCAAGTGATTGATAGTTACCTTAAATCTCTTCGATACAAACTAGCAGATAGAGGTAAACATAATGGATGCTTATTTCTTAGTAATAATGGTAAAGCATTGACACGTATGACTGTATATAATATCTTGAAAAAATGGACGCAAGCTGCAGGAATTACTAAAAGAGTCTATCCACATATATTGCGTCATTCCTTTGCGACCCATTTATTGGATGGTGGTGCAAATTTACGGGAAGTTCAATTAATGTTAGGCCATGCTGATATTTCAACTACTCAAATCTATACACATCATGACAAATTATTTCTGACATCAGAAGTTCAAAAATTTCACCCACGATGGTAATATATGTTATTTCGCTTACCACCTGAAGTACTAGTTCTATTAATTCCTGTACTATTATTTGCTCTAGTATTTCATGAATTCTCTCATGCCTGGGTTGCGAACAAACTGGGTGATCCTACTGCACGATATGCTGGGCGCTTAACGTTGAATCCAATCGCACACCTCGACCCGATCGGTGGGCTAATGATACTTTTTGTTGGTTTTGGGTGGGCAAAACCTGTACCAGTAGACATTCGTTATTTACATAACCCGCGGGTAGATATGATGAAGATTGCTTTTGCTGGTCCGGCTTCCAATCTACTCCTTGCATTTATTGGAGGTACCATTCTACGATTAGGTTTTGTACATGGAACTGTGGCCATGATGATTATGTTATTTACTCAAATCAACATTATGTTGGCCGTATTTAATATGATTCCAATTGCGCCTTTAGATGGTTCACAGATCTTTTCGAGTTTGTTGATTCGGACAAATCCAGAGCTAGTTAGAAATTTTCAGATATATGGTCCTCAGATATTGATGGGTGCCATCCTTATTGGTTATTTTACACCAATTTCTCCAATCTGGTGGTTAATGAGTCCGTTTGTAAATTTTTTTCTGTTACTTTTTGCTGGACTGTAATCCAAAGTTAAAATTAATGTTTAAAAAAAACACCCATCATCGTAAACGGGGCAGACCCCTTATCTGGACAGGCTTCCTTTTTGTGATTGTGGTTTGGCTAATGTATTATTTAAATCAGTTGGCGCGCGAGACAGGGTAATATGCAGCAGCTAGTTGAATGTGTTCCTAATTTTAGTGAAGGCCGTGATCTTGTGAAGATAAATAATATTACAGCCAGTATTGAAGCAGTTCCTGGGATTACATTGTTGGATGTTGATTCAGGCGCTGATACCAATCGAACAGTGGTGACATTTGTGGGACCTATTGAAGCAGTTGAAGATGCGGCTTTTCAAGCGATAAAATCAGCGGGAGAAGTTTTGGATATGCGTAATCATAAAGGTGCTCATGCACGAATGGGCGCTACGGATGTATGTCCATTTATACCTGTTAGCGGTGTTTCTATGGACGATTGTATAACCCTTTCGAAGCGAGTTGGAAAACGTGTTGGAGAAGACCTATCGATTCCAGTTTATTTGTATGAGAATTCTGCCCAGACACCCAAACGTAAAAACCTGGCAACTATACGTTCAGGCGAATATGAAGGTTTAAAAGATAAACTGGCTGATCCTGCGTGGTACCCCGATTTTGGACCAACTGAGTTGCATGAACAGGCCGGTGCCACTATAGTCGGTGCTAGAGAATTCCTGATTGCTTATAATATCAATCTCAACACATTGGATAAGCGTCTGGCCACTGATATTGCGTTCGAATTACGGGAGAAAGGGCGAGCCCACAGACAAGATAACCCAGATTCACCCAATTTGCTTGATGGAGATATCATACGGTATGGGGATGGCGACTATCCTTGTAGCTTGTGTGATTATGTTGGCGGTGGTCCAGAAAAAATTGTGGATCACAATAATAGTGAGCATGGATATGATTTAGAAGCTGTTCTTAGAGATCGCGGTTACAAAAGCCATGATCTAGTCGGCAGACCTGTATTAAAGCCAGGTTTTTTTAAGGATGTAAAGGCCGTTGGCTGGATCATTGATGAATATGGATGCGCCCAGATATCCATTAATTTTACAAATTACCATAAATCAACTATACACGATGTGTTTGACATGGCCTGTAAGTTAGCAGAGGAACGTGGCTTGCGTGTTACTGGTAGCGAATTAGTTGGTTTAATTCCACTTAATGCATTGCTGATGGCCGGTGACCATTATTTAAAAAAACAGCGTTGTACACCGGGGGTACCGGAATCACGGCTTGTTGAACTAGCAGTTCAATCTTTGGGACTGAATAGTGTATCTTCTTTCGATCCAAAAGAAAAAATAATTGATTATGCCGTGAGTGATTCGAGTAACAAACTAGCTGGTATGTCTTTACAAGACTTTACCGATGAATTATCTACAAATTCAGTTGCACCGGGAGGTGGTAGTGTCGCGGCACTTGTTGGCGGACTTGGTTCAGGGCTCGTATCCATGGTAGCGGCATTAACCCATGAAAAAAAAGGTTTCGATGATTATCGTGATGAAATGGAATCTATGGGTATAAAAGCACAAACGATAAAACGACAACTTACTGCTCTTATTGATGAGGATACGGATGCATTTAATGCAGTAATAAAGGCCAATCGGTTACCGGATTCCACCAAGGAAGAAATGACCACCAAAGAAATGGCGCTATTGGAGGCAAATAAACGGGCTATTAATGTACCCTTGGAAGTAGTTAGACTATCACATCAGGTGTTAGAATTAGCAGTGGATTTAGTTAATAGAGGTAATCCTAATTCTGTTAGTGATGTGGGTGTTGCTGGTGAAGTCGCTTATGCGGGCGTTCGCGGTGGATCACTTAATGTTTTTATAAACCTGTCAGCAGTTGATTCGGACCCTGAATTTATTGTAGAGGTAAAAAAAGAGGTAGAACTACTTCTTCAGCAGGCAACTTCTCTAAGAGATAAGATATTTACTGATTCTCTTAATACCATTAATAGGTAATGAAACCTATACTTTCTCTACCTGAGGACCTGCGCAATAAAATTTCTGCTGGTGAGGTAGTAGAACGCCCTGCGTCTGTTATAAAAGAACTCCTTGAAAACAGTATAGATGCTGGTGCGACGGATATAACTGTTGTCGTAGAGAAAGGTGGCCACCAGCTGATTCAAGTTCGAGATAATGGGCACGGGATTACAGCGGATGGACTAACGCAGGCCTTTCTACGATATACTACGAGTAAAATATCCAAAGTTGATGATCTGTTTAAGATACGAACATTGGGGTTTCGGGGGGAGGCACTCGCCAGTATTGCGTCGGTATCAGAAATAAATGTGGCTTCATCAGTGGATGAATCCCCAGGGTATCAAATGGATTTGGTCAATGGTGTTACCGATGCTATTAAAGCCGCCCCGCCAATAGGTGGGACAGAGATTACTGTACGGAATCTATTTTATAATACACCAGCACGGAAAAAATTCTTGAAATCAGCTACAACTGAATTCCGGCAAATTGTGAAAATGCTACGCCGGTTTGGATTGGAATTTCCTGAAGTTTCTTTTCAACTGGTGCATAATGATAAAACTATATTGAATCTAACGCCGGAAAGTCTTGAAGAAAGAATTATAGCTTTAACAGATCCTTCTTATGGTGATCAATTACTGCCAGTAAATATGATAAAAGGTGATTACAATATATCTGGATTTATCGGCACACTGAATCTCGTAAGGGGACGACCAGGAGACCAGTATCTTTTTGTTAACCGCAGATTTATTCAAAATCGGCTTCTGAATTCGGCGGTTTATTCAGCATATGAATCCCTAGTAAAAAGGGGTGAATATCCTTTTTCATTGTTGAATCTAGTATTGC